>Ga0209088_10000280_pt1 | contig 37112 bp, 53 predicted proteins | sample S_140625_EF_Meta_FD_187324 | JGI IMG/M metagenome (GOLD analysis project Ga0209088, IMG submission 187324) | Freshwater microbial communities from Lake Simoncouche, Canada to study carbon cycling - S_140625_EF_MetaG (SPAdes) (version 2) | ecosystem: Environmental > Aquatic > Freshwater > Lake ... | reverse complement strand
CTAATAGTGCCTATCGGGCTGGTTGGCGCTGGTTGGCGCTGGTTGGCGCTGGTTGGCGCTGGTTGGCGCTGGTTGGCGCTGGTTGGCGCTGGTTGGCGCTGGTTGCAAGGACAATGCATTTAGGCCCGCTGGCCCGCTGGCCCGCTGGCCCGCTGGCCCGCTGGCCCGCTGGCCCGCTGCCAGGCATCGGGTATTTTGCTGCAATGCAATATGTTGCAGTGCAGCATGGCGGGGGCCTGGGCCTTGCGCTGGCCGTGTCGGTCAGGGCAGCGTCCACGAACAATTTTTATTTTTAAAAACATCTTGCATGTAAAAGACTTGCATAGGCCAAATAGGCTAAATTGTGGTATAACCACAGCCATGTTCCAGTCCCTACCACTGGCTATACGACCTAAGATTCAGGCGACAGAGGCGCGTCTGGATGCCATATATAAAGCAGCATCTATGGGGTTAAAAGGGGATTCACTGGCACTGGCGTCAGGGATGCTGCCTTTAGAGTATCGGCAATTGTGCCAATTTGACCCATTGGCCGAACTGGCAGCGCAGAAGGGCAAGGCCGACAACGAACTGCGCGCAGCGCAACGTCTGAACGACGCGTCAGATCAGGGCGACGCTAAGGCGAGCCTGGCCATACTCCAACATGTGCATGGTTGGACATCCAAGACCGAGATCAGCGTGGACGTCTATCAGAAGATCAGCGTCATCACGGCGCTTGAACAAGCCCGCGCAAGAGTGATTGAAGGGACGGCGAGTGCAATTACCGATCTATCAGTCTGAGGAAGAACAGCGGCTGATGGTCGAGCTGTGGTCGCCCGCGCTGGCCGACGACCCCGAGGCGTTTGTCCTCTTTGCGTTCCCTTGGGGCCAGAAGAACACACCGCTGCACAAGTTCAAAGGCCCACGCGCGTGGCAACGGCAGGTCTTGCGGGACATCAAGGCGCACATTGCAGGCAACAAGGGCAAGGTGCAGATGGACACCCTGCGGGAGGCGGTCTCATCTGGCCGGGGTATTGGCAAGTCAGCCTTAGTATCTTGGCTGGTGCTGTGGATGCTGACCACCCGCATTGGCGGCAGCGTCATCATCAGCGCCAACTCGGAGTCTCAATTAAGGTCGGTGACCTGGGCCGAGCTGACCAAGTGGGCGGCGATGACCATCAACAACCACTGGTTTGAGATCAGCGCAACCAAGCTGGTGCCGGCGGCGTGGCTGTGCGAGCTGGTTGAGCGGGATCTGAAGAAAGGCACACGTTACTGGGCCGCAGAGGGCAAGCTGTGGTCGGCAGAGAACCCCGACAGCTACGCCGGCGTGCATAACCAAGACGGCATGATGCTGATCTTCGACGAGTCCAGCGGCATCCCCAACCCCATATGGGAGGTCGGCGCCGGGTTCTTCACCGAGAACACGCCGGACAGATATTGGTTTGCCTTTAGCAACCCGCGCCGCAACGAAGGCTATTTCTTTGAGTGTTTCCACGCCAAACGGGCGTTCTGGAACACCCGCAGCGTGGACGCAAGGACGGTGGAGGACACCGACAAGCAGGTCTACGAGCAAATTATTGCTGAGTATGGCGAGGACAGCCCGCAGGCCAAGGTCGAGGTGTACGGTGAGTTCCCCGACGCGGGCGAGGATCAGTTCATCAAGCCCATGCTGGTCGAGGACGCCATGCAGCGAGAGCGGTGGAAGGACATAACCGCGCCTATAGTATTAGGTATCGACCCGGCCAGAGGCGGCGCTGACTCTACAGTGCTGGTGGTGCGCCAGGGGCGGGACATTGTGGCCATCAAACGCTACTCAGGCGAGGACACCATGACCATAGTCGGGCGGGTAATCGACGCAATTGAGGAATATAAGCCAATTTTGTCAGTTATTGACGAAGGTGGCCTTGGTTATGGAATACTTGACAGATTAACAGAACAGCGTTATAAGGTACGCGGGGTAAACTTTGGCTGGAAAGCTAAAAACTCTATTATGTGGGGCAACAAGCGGGCTGAAATGTGGGGCACCATGAAGGATTGGCTGAAAACAGCGTCCATTCCAACCGACCGGCAGTTAAAAGCTGATCTGGTCGGCCCCATGAAGAAGCCTAACAGCAGCGGTACGATTTTCCTTGAAGGAAAGAAGGAAATGCGTAGTAGAGGGTTAGCTTCACCCGACGCCGCCGACGCGCTGGCGGTTACCTTTGCCTTTCCCGTCGCGCACCGCGAGTATCGGGAAACAACCCGGCGCGCAGCGTCATCTCACGCCAGCGTAACCAACTCATGGATGGGATCGTGAAAAAAAGCGTATCGTTATCGGTGGGCCGTGGTGAGAAACTTCCGGTTAGTAAGGGCGCTGGCCTGACCGCCAAGGGTCGCGCTAAGTATAACGCCGCTACCGGCAGCAATTTGAAGGCACCGGCGCCTAACCCTAAAACACCCGCTGCAAAAGGGCGCAAAGCGTCATTTTGTGCCCGAATGTCGGGGGTAGTCAGGAACGCCAGCGGCCCCGCTGAACGTGCAAAAGCATCCCTTAGACGATGGAAGTGCTAACTATGAAGCCAGGACTCTACGCCAATATTAATGCCAAACGTGACCGCATCGCTGCGGGCAGCAAAGAGAAGATGCGTAAGCCCGGCGCGCCCGGCGCACCGACGGCCAAGGCGTTTAAGCAGTCTGCCAAAACTGCGAAGAAGAGGTAGCTATGCCACTGGTCAAGTCACCCAGTCCGACGGCCTTTCGCAAGAACATTAAAGCCGAAGTTAAAGCTGGTAAACCTATAAAACAAGCCGTGGCAATAGCATATTCGGTCAAACGCGCTGCGGGTAAAAAGAAAAAATAGTGGCATATCAAGATACAGGCATTAACGAAGCCGGGGCTGTAGCCTCTGGCGGCACTAAGTCCGATCGTGACAACGGCGAGATGCTGGCAACCATGCGTACGCGCCTTACGATGGCGATCTCTGCCTATTCCGACAGCCGCGAGGATGAGCTGGACGACCTGCGCTTCCGAGCTGCATCACCAGACAATCAATGGCAATGGCCGGCTGACGTGTTGGCGACTCGCGGCTCGGTGCAAGGGCAGACAATCAATGCTAGGCCATGCCTGACCATCAACAAGCTGCCGCAGCATGTGCTGCAAGTCACCAATGACCAGCGGCAGAACAGGCCCAGTGGCAAGGTCATACCGGCTGACGACAAGGCCGACATTGAGGTGGCTGAGATATTCAACGGTTTGGTGCGGCACATTGAGTATATTTCTGATGCTGACGTGGCCTACGACACCGCTTGCGACAACCAGGTCACCTTTGGCGAAGGGTATTTCCGAATCTTGACCGAATACTGCGACGACAAGAGTTTCGAGCAAGATCTGCGGATTGGGCGCATTAGAGACTCGTTCAGCGTATACATGGATCCGACGATTCAAGACCCTTGCGGATCTGATGCCGAATGGTGTTTCATAAACCAAGAAATGACCAAGGACGTTTACGAGCGTGAATTTCCAAATGCAGCAACCCTGTCTAGCCTAGCCTACGGCGTGGGCGACGGACAACTGAACGCGTGGATCAATCAAGACACAGTGCGGATTGCAGAGTATTTTTACATCAAGCACGAAGCTAAAAAACTGCATCAATACTATGGCGGCATTACTGCTATGGCTGGCTCGCCAGAAGCCAAGCAAGCGGAAGCGATGGGGCTAAAGCCCACAAAGACGCGTGATGTGGATGTTCGGACAGTCAAATGGTGCAAAACCAACGGCTTTGAAGTGCTGGAAGAACGCGACTGGGCGGGTAAATACATTCCTGTTATCCGCGTTATTGGCAACGAATTTGAGATAGACGGCCGGATGTACGTCAGCGGGCTGGTGCGGAACGCCAAGGACGCGCAACGCATGTATAACTATTGGGTTAGCCAAGAGGCCGAGATGCTGGCGCTGGCTCCAAAAGCACCGTTTATCGGCTACGGCGGTCAGTTTGAAGGCTACGAACAGCAGTGGAAAACGGCCAACATCAACAACTGGCCGTATTTGGAAGTCAATCCCGATGTAACAGATGGCCAAGGCGGGCCGTTGCCGCTGCCGGCGCGGTCACAGCCGCCGATGGCCTCCAGTGGCCTGCTGCAAGCCAAAGCGGGGGCGGCAGACGACATTAAAAGCGCAACAGGCCAGTATGACTCAAGCCTCGGCGCCACCAGCAACGAGCGTTCTGGGCGGGCTATTCTGGCGCGGGAAAAGCAGTCCGACACCGGCACATACCACTACGTTGACAACCTGGCGCGCGCCATTCGTTACGCCACACGGCAACTGGTCGATCTGATCCCAAAGATTTACGATACGCAACGTATTGCGCGGATTATTGGCTTGGACGGCGAGACAGACCAAGCCATGATTGACCCAACGCAACCGATGCCGGTCAAAAAAATCCAAAACGAGCAAGGCATTGTCATTAAGAAAATTTACAACCCCAATGTTGGCAAATACGACGTTGCGGTGACTGTTGGCCCAAGTTATATGACCAAACGGCAAGAGTCGCTCGATGCTATGAGCCAACTGCTGCAAGGCAACCCGCAACTGTGGGCCGTGGCCGGCGACTTGTTTATCAAGCACATGGACTGGCCGGGTGCTCAAGAGATGGCCGCACGGTTTGCCAAGACTATTGATCCTAAACTGTTAACCGACGAGGACGATCCGGCACTGCAAGCGGCTAACCAGCAGATGCAAGCTATGGGGCAGGAAATGGAGCAGATGCACCAGATGCTGCAAAACGTCAACAAGTCAATGGAAGCGCAGACGCTGAAGGTTAAAGAGTTTGAGGCAGATGTAAAAGCCTACGAAGCAGAGACTAAACGGATCTCGGCAGTGCAAGCTGGCATGAGTGAAGAACAGATTCAAGATATTGCAATGGGTGTGGTTGCTGCGGCGATGGAGTCGCAAAGCATGATGAACCAGATGCCAGAGATGCGCGAAGAATCCATGCCTATGATGCAGGAACAGATGCCGCCTGAAATGCTACAACAAGGACTACCACAGTGAAATGCGCCGACTTTATGGGGATGCTGTTTCTAGCGCGGGACGTATCGCACAGCGTACACCTCAACACCCGCAGCTATTCCAAGCATGTAGCGTTGAATATTTTTTACGACCTCATAGTAGGCGCTGCTGACGACTTTGCAGAATCCTACCAAGGTCGGCATGGACTGATCGGCCCGATCTCGCTCATGTCGGCCAAGAAAACAGCTAACATTATTGAGTTTCTGGAAGATCAGTTGAAAGAAATTGAAGCGGCTCGGTATGATATTGTGGAGCAGTCTGATACCTCGTTGCAGCAGCTCATAGACAACATCATTGAGATATATTTAAGAACTCTGTACAAATTGCGCTTCTTGGCATAGGACAAATTATGGCATCTAACTACCTAAACATCAGCGCAACTACGCAAATCAAGGTTGGCGCTGGCAAGCTGAAGGGCATCATGTGCAGCACCGCGTCGGCCTCGCCGACCATTGCGGTCTACGACTCCGCAACGGCGGCTACGGGCGCGGTCACGATCTTGGCTGAATTTGTTCCCGGCGCACATACAATGTATTCACTAACTGGGGATGACGGTGGGATCTGGTTCAGCAAAGGCTTGTATGTAGTGATCGGCGGCACCGTTGGTGTCACGTTCATTTACGAATAGGAACAAACATGGCCCATTATTATCGGTTGAGCGTGATTGCCAGTGTGCCAAACAAGACCACTATTAAGGTGGGATTTGGAAAACTTAAGGGCATATTTTGCAGCTCTGCATCAGCCACGCCTCGCGTGACGGTGCATGACTCTGCAACGCAATCGGCAACAGATCCCACAATCATCAGCCTTCTGACCCCACAAGCCAGCGAGAACTATCCGTTGAGTGGGGCTGATAGCGGTATCGGATTCAGCCGTGGCCTGTATGTTCTGGCTACAGGCACGATGGAATTGACTTTTGTTTATGAATAACCGCACTGGCGCGGAACGCCAGGGATTCCAAGGAATCAAGCCATGTCTGAAGAAGTTTTAGCGGAACAATCCGCGCCGGAACAGGTCGCTACGGCAGCGCCTGAACCTGAGATAGTAGCGCCGGAAGCAGCACCCGAAGGTGAACAGAAAGAGACTCCGAAGCTATTCAGCCAGGACGATCTGGATGCCGCCATTGGTAAACGGCTTGCAAGAGAGCAGAGAAAGTGGGAGCGCGAAGCAAGACAGACCGAAGCACCAAAGCCTGTACCTGTGGAGCATGTAAAGCCGGAACAGTTTACGACGACCGAAGAATACGTTGAAGCATTGACGACTTCCAAAGCGCAACAACTTGTCCAGCAGCAACAGTTTGCGAAACAGCAACAAGACTTGTTAGGTAACTATCACGAAAAGGAAGAAGATGCGCGGAGCAAATACGAGGACTTTGAACAAGTCGCGTATAACCCCAAGCTACCGATTACCAATGTGATGGCCCAAACAATTCAGTCCTCGGATAACGGCCCCGATATTGCATATTATCTTGGCACGAATCCAAAGGAAGCTGACCGCATAGCTCGACTTGAACCATTTTTGCAAGCTAAAGAGATTGGAAAACTGGAAGCGAAAGTTGCTTCTGAACCATTTACAAAACGAACGTCAAGCGCACCTGCGCCGATTTCACCTGTTACAGCTCGCGGAAGTCAATCCGGCAGTTTTGATACCACAGACTCACGGTCGATTAAAAGTATGACCACAAGCCAGTGGATTGAAGCCGAAAGAGCAAGACAAGTGAAAAAGCAGGAAGCGAGGCACCGCTAACTACTTTTAGGAGTTTTCATGGCTAACAGCCTACTTACGATTGATATGATAACTAGGAAGTCTCTAGAAATTCTGGAGAACAACATGGTTATTTCCCGTAACATCAACAAAGAGTACGACGACAGTTTCGCCGTTGAAGGCGCGAAGATCGGATCTACCCTGCGGATTCGTCTGCCTGATCGTGCCTTGGTAACAGATGGTGCAGCACTGCAAGTTCAGGACGACAACGAGCAATACACCACGCTGACCGTTTCCAGTCAGAAGCACATCGGCATCAACTTCACCAGCGCCGAACTGACGATGCAGTTGGATGACTTCGCGGAACGTGTTCTTAAGCCGCGTATAAGCCAATTGGCATCAAGTGTTGATGCTGACGTTGCCAACGCCTACAAATCTATTTACAACACCGTAGGCACTCCCGGCACCACGCCAGCGACCGCGCTGGTCTTGCTGCAAGCGCAACAGAAGCTGAACGAATCGGCTACGCCTATGTCGCCGCGCTACGCAACCGTAAACCCTGCCGCTAACGCTGGCCTGGTAAACGGCTTGAGTGGTTTCTTCAACCCAGCAGGCACGATTTCTCGCCAGTTCAAGACCGGCATGATGGGTGAGGGTGTTCTTGGCTACGACGAAATGAATATGTCGCAGTCGATTGTTAACCACACCGTCGGCAGTCTGCCTGGTTCGCCTGTCGTGTCAAGCAGCACACCGCCCACGACGCAAGGTGTAGCAACGCTGGACATTACGTACAGCAGCGCAACCAAAACCATCAAGCAGGGCGATGTGTTTACCATTGCTGCCGTGTACGCGGTTAACCCGCAGACCCGTCTTAGCACTGGTAGCCTGCAACAGTTCGTTGTGACTGCTGACCAAACCTTGACCAGCACCTCGGCCACCATCAACATTTCGCCCGCGCTTTACACCGCGACAAATGCCCTGGCGACTGTGGATGCTTTCCCGGCAGCGTCGGCTGTCATTACGTTTGTTGGGACTGCGTCAACGGTGTATCCGCAAAACTTGGTGTATCACAAGAACGCGATTACGCTGGCCACGGCTGACCTCTTGCTCCCGCAAGGCGTTGATATGGCATCGCGTCAGGTGCATAACGGTATCTCGATGCGTATCGTGCGTCAGTACGATATTAACAACGACCGTATGCCCTGCCGTGTCGATGTGCTGTATGGCTTCAACACCATACGCGCACCGATGGCTTGCCGGATCTGGGGCTAACAAAACCGCTCCCGCCTAGCGCGGGGGCATCTTAATTTTTAGGAGAAATAATCATGGCACTTCCTTCAGTTGGTGGCGGCTATCAGTATACCGATGGCAACCAAAGCGAACAGGTAATGGAAACTCAAGCAGCGCCGCAAACGGCAACCGCAACCGCAACGCTGTCTGTTGCTCAAGTTACGGGTGGGCTTTTGGTGTGCGATCCGACCGCTACCGCAGCGTCTTACACGCTGCCTACGGCGACTTTGATCGACGCAACAATGACCAACCTTAAAACCAACAGTTGTTTTCTGTTAAACGTGGTTAACCTTGGCACTTCGTCTGGCATTCTTACGTTTGTTGTTGGCACGGGCATTACTTCGGTTGGTAACCTTTTGGTTGCTATCACCGGCAGTGCGGCTGGCGTTGGTGGTGCGGCGCAGTTCCTGTTCCGCAAAACCGGCACGGCGGCTTATTCGGTCTATCGGATAGCTTAAGCAACACCCGCCCCTTAGAAATAGGGGGCGGTCTTTAAGGAATATCATGGTAATTTACATGCGGCATCCGCTACACGGTAACAAGGTCGCTATTGCAGAAGCTGAAGCGGTGTACGATGAAAAGAACGGTTGGGAACGGTATGAATTAGGCGATCCTGACGAACCCGTTAACGAATTGGCAAAACCTCGCGGCAGACCACGTAAGGAGCTTGCTGCATGACGACTACGGCTGGCGATCAGATCAATGGAGCTTTACGGCTGATTGGTCAATTGGCTGAAGGTGAAACGCCATCTGCGGCAACTTCGCAAGACGCTTTGCTTGCGATGAACCAGATGTTGGATAGCTGGTCGTCTGAACGTCTGTCTGTGTTTTCAACGCAAGACCAAGTATTTACGTGGCCAGCATCTATTGCATCTAGAACTCTAGGGCCAACCGGCGATTTTGTAGGCAACCGTCCAGTGCTGCTAGACGATTCAACGTATTTTCGTGACCCGTCAAATAACATTAGCTTTGGCATTAAAATTATCAATCAGCAGCAATATAACGGTATTGCGGTTAAGACCGTTACATCTACATACCCGCAAGTGCTGTGGATTAACATGGACATGCCGAATGTGTCTATGTATATCTACCCAGTGCCCACTAAAGCGTTGCAATGGCACTTTGTTAGCGTTACTGAACTAGTTGAACCAGCTACGTTAGGAACTGTTTTAGTAATCCCACCGGGTTACCTTCGTGCGTTTAGGTTCAACCTAGCATCTGAAATTGCTGCCGAGTTTGGCGTTGAACCGTCACCGCAAGTGCAGCGGATTGCAATGAGCAGCAAGCGAAACATTAAGCGCATCAACAACCCCGACGACGTTATGAGCTTGCCGTATAGCATCGTGGCAACTCGCCAACGATTTAATATTTTTAGTGGGAATTACTAACATGCCTAATATTGCAATTTCTGCTCTACCCGTTGCCGCTTCGCAAGCTGGCGCTGATGTGTTGCCAATCGTTCAAGCAACGACCAGCACTACAAAACAACTGTCCGTCACCAATCTGTTTACCAGCCCAACGTTCGTTACGCCAGCACTGGGAACGGTTGCCAGTGGCGTTATTAGCGCCTGTACTAGCACAGGGCTGGTGATGGTAGCGCCGGTTCTTGGAACAGTTGCCAGCGGCAACATCAGTGCATGTACCAGCACAAGCATGGTAATGGTTACTCCGGTATTGGGCACTCCGACAAGTGGCAATATTTCCAACTGCACCAGCACCTCGATGGTGCTTACTACGCCGGTATTAGGAACGCCAACTAGCGGCAATCTTTCAAATTGCACCAGCACCTCAATGGTGTTGACCACGCCTGTAATCGGCGCGGCAACTGGAACAAGTCTTAGCACTACTGGCAATCAGGTAATCAGCAGCACCGGCAAGCAAGGTTACGCAACCGGATCGGGCGGCACTGTTACTCAGGCAACCAGTAAAGCCACGGGCGTGACGTTGAGCAAATCAACCGGCCAGATCACGCTAAACAACGCCGCGCTTAACCTTGATACAACGGTCAGTTTTACGTTAACCAATACGGTAATTGAGGCTAACGACATTCTGATAATGAACCACATCAGCGGAGGAACTGCGGGTTCTTACCTGCTCAACGCTCAATCTGCGGCTGGTTCGGCCAGCATTAACGTGCGTAACATTACCGCCGGTTCATTGAGTGAAGCGATTGTGATTGCTTTTGCGGTTATCAAAGCGGTCATCGCGTAATTGAAAACGCCGATCCTTGGCGGCAGTTATGTCGCTCGGTCAACTAATGCGGCTGATAACCGCATGGTCAACCTGTTTCCCGAAGTTGTGCCTGAAGGCAGCGGCGGGAAAGAAGGGGGATTTTTGCTGCGCTGTCCTGGCTTACGTTTGCTTGCAACCGTTGGCACTGGGCCTATTCGTGGTTTGTGGGTTACGAATGGCGTGGCCTATGTGGTATCGGGGAATGAGTTTTACAGCCTGACTACAAGCTGGACTTCTACTCTAATCGGTACTGTGTCAGGGAGCGGCCCGGTCAGCATGGCTGACAATGGCACACAGATATTTATTGCGTGTAATCCTGACGGTTTCATTTACAACGTATTCACGGCAGCGTTTGGGCAAATTGCAGATGCTGACTTTCCCGGCGCAGGTTCGGTTGGATACCTGGATGGTTACTTTGTATTCAACGAGCCAGACACGCAAAAGTTTTGGGTTACCAGTTTATTGGATGGCAACTCAATAGATCCGTTGGATTTTGCCAGCGCGGAAGGTTACCCGGATAACGTAGTTGCTTTAATCGTAGACCACCGCGAGATATTCCTGTTTGGCAACACCAGCGTGGAAGTCTGGTATGACGCGGGAACGCCTGACTTTCCACTGGCGCGTATTCAAGGCGCGTTCATGGAAGTGGGGTGCGAGGCAGCTTACTCGGTTGCCAAACTGGATAACAGCGTGTTCTGGCTTGGTTCAGATGCTCGCGGTAGGGGAATTGTTTACCGGGCTAACGGCTACACGCCAGCGCGGATCTCAACCAACGCCGTTGAGTATGCTTTTCAAAGCTACGGCAACATCACAGACGCAATTGGTTACACCTACCAGCAGGACGGACATCCGTTCTACGTGCTGATCTTTCCATTAGCTGGCGCAACATGGGTTTACGACGTATCTACCCAACTTTGGCACGAACGCGCAGGGTTTAATAATGGTAAATTTGTCCGACACCGCAGCAATTGCCAAATGTCGTTCAATGATGAAATTGTGGTTGGAGACTACGAGGATGGGCGTGTTTACGCTTTTGATCTCGATGTGTACGCCGATGATGGTAAAACGCAAAAATGGTTACGGTCGTGGAGGGCGTTACCGACAGGCCAGAATAGCCTCAAGCGCACCGCACATCACAGCCTACAGCTTGATGCTGAAACAGGCGTAGGACTTAATTTATACCCGGCTTATGACTCTGAGGATTTGGCCACAGAGTCCGGTAGCATAATCGTAGCTGAGTTTGTGCAAGGCTATTTGATTACGCAAAGCGGTAACCAGTTAGTTACGGAAACAAATGATGCAAACGAGCCGCTGGTAACCCAGGTTCAGCCTATCAATGACTATAACGGCTATGCGTTAGAAACTAACGCTTATCCTGAAGCTCCGGGTTACAACCCTCAGGTTATGCTGCGCTGGTCGGACGACGCAGGACATACATGGTCTAACGAGCATTGGAACTCGATGGGCAAGATTGGCGCTTACGGTTCCAGAACCATATGGCGCAGACTTGGTATGACCACGAAGATCCGCGATCGAGTTTATGAAGTATCGGGAACAGATCCAGTAAAAATTGCAATTATGGGCGCTGAATTGTTTATTACACCGACGAGTAGTTAATGGCTACCAGCCTGAACATTACTAACATTCCCGCGCCTCGTGTGCCGTTCATTGACGATCGCACCGGACTTATGTCGCGGGAATGGTATCGGTTCTTTCTTAACCTGTTTATCCTGACCGGCAGCGGCAGCAATCCGACAACACTTGATGAATTGCAGATTGGGCCACCTAATCAACCCGACTTTACCGAGCTGCTGATCCAGATCAACAAGGACATTGCTCCTCAATACGAGGATCAATCTGGAGACTTCCTAAAGACCCTAGACACCGCGCAACTGATGTCGATGATGTCGCGGTTCGAGAACGCCGAAGCTGCCATCCAAGGGGCTTACCTTCAGCCTGTCGTGCAGACCGGAACCATTGCCAACTACAACCTCGACAGCAGTCCAACTGCAGGCGGCGTGGCTTATGGAACCGGCCCCGCGCTTGCGGTCAGTGCAGCAGGGACACTAGGCCAGGTGCTGACCAGTGGTGGTGCTGGTGCGCCTACGTGGGCCACAGATGGCGGTGGAACTGTAACCAGCGTGTCTGTGGTGTCAGCTAACGGGTTGGCAGGAACGGTGGCAACCGCAACAACAACCCCGGCGATCACGATGTCTACGACCATCACCGGACTGCTTAAAGGCAACGGCACTGCTATTAGCGCAGCCGCCAGCGGCACAGATTACGCACCCGCGACCAGTGGCACCTCGATCTTGTATGGCAACGGTGCGGGCGGGTTCAGCAACGTCACTATCGGAACTGGCGTTGCCTTTGCCGGCGGCACTCTGTCAGCAACTGGTTCGGGCGGCACAGTAACAAGCGTAACCGGCACTGCTCCAGTTGTCAGTTCGGGCGGCACAACGCCAGCGATCTCGATGCCAGCCGCTACAACGTCGGTAAACGGCTACCTGACCAGCACCGATTGGACGACCTTTAACAGCAAGCAGGCCGCGCTGGTCAGCGGCACCAACATCAAGACGGTCAACGGTACAACGCTGCTTGGCTCTGGAGATTTAGGCACAATTACTTACGCCTACGGCGGCACTGGCCTGACCTCGTATACCGCAGGCGACATAATCTACGCCAGCGCCGCTAACACGGTGGCCAAACTTGCAATAGGAACCAATGGGCAGCGGCTCGTGGTTGCAGCAGGTCTGCCAAGCTGGGCAACCGACACAACGGTTGGAACCGTTACCAGCGTAGCTCAATCGTTTACCGGAGGCTTGATTTCGGTTGCTGGATCACCGATTACAAGTTCGGGAACGCTGGCGTTGACCGTAGCAGGAACCAGCGGTGGTGTACCTTACTTTTCTAGCTCGTCTACCTGGGCAACCTCTGCCGCGCTTACTGCCAGCGCGTTAGTCCTGGGCGGCGGTGCTGGAGCAGCTCCAGCCACTACCACAACTGGAACGGGCGTTGTCACTGCGCTAGGAGTCAATACCGGAACGGCTGGCGCGTTTGTGGTCAACGGTGGGGCGCTTGGAACGCCAACCAGCGGCACAGTAACCAACCTCACCGGCACTGCCAGTATCAACATCAACGGCACAGTGGGCGCTACTACAGCCACAACAGGCGCGTTTACTACGGTGGCAGCTAACGGCACTCTGACAAATTCGGGCACTTACTCATCTACTTATCATTTAGACACAACACCTGCATCTATTACTTTAGCTACAGGCGGAACCGTAAACATTTCAAACTTTTCTGGTATGGTTATGGTAAATAATACTGCTACGGGCGGAAATCAAGTTTTTTTAGCAGGTGGCGGTGCAACAACTTCAATAGGATCAAATGGCGCTGGTGGAGGCGGTACTCTTACTTATAATGCTGGTATTGGTGGCTACACTTTTACTAGTACGTATGTGGCAAGTGCAACATTTGGCTTTGTTATTATAAGAACAAGAACTACAGCTTAGGAAACATAAAATGGCTACTTTAATACCGAAAATTGACTTTAAAAATGGTGGCTCCACGCCAACAGGCGCTACCAATAGAACGGTTAACGAAAAAGCGCAAGACTACATATCAGTCAAAGATTTTGGTGCGGCAGGAAACGGAACAACGGATGACACAACGGCTATTCAAAACGCTGTTAATTTTGGTATTACGAACGGAAAGGCTGTTCATTTCCCCGCAGGTAACTACAACGTAACGCAGCAAATTACTATAACCGGCGCTGTTAAATTATACGGAACAACTTTTCTCGCAACAAACGCCGCACAAGACCATTTCGGATCAAGAATTTACATTAACTTTTTAACCTCGGTTGCGACAAGTTGTTTCTATGTAACTTACAACGGGGTTCAAATTGAAGGATTGCAATTTTACGGCAATCAACCAACGCCAACGGGCGCATGGACTCCGACAACAACGCCGTGGTCTATTTACGCTTACCGGGCACCTTATGCGGATATTGGCGGCGATGGACTGAAGATTAAAAATTGCTCAGTCTATGGCGTTAGCCACGGCATAAAAGCAGATGGGGCTTGGATTCACATTGACGGGTTGACGGGTATTTGTTTTAACACCATGATTGATTTAGATGGTTGTTACGACGTATGCCAGATCAGCAATGTTATGGCTAATGCCTCTTGGTGGAACACAACCGCAAGCGTTACCGATTACATACAAGCTAATCTTATTTTCATAAAGCTCGGCCGCGTTGATAATCCGCAGTTTAGTAATATATTTATATTTGGCGCAAACGTAGGAATTCAATGCGAATACAGCGCAGCGGTAACTCCAGCAGGATCGTTAAGTTTGGGTTGTTTTTCTAACTTTGGTTTTGATAATGTTAAAAAAGCTGGCGTTTATATTACTGGTGTAAATACTAGGTTGTTAATGCAAAACGGTTATTTTGCTGCTAATAATACCGTTGCTAGTAACGGCATTTTAATTGATTCTTCAGCAGCGTCTTGTACTTTAGATTTATCAAATGTTGAATTTACTAATAGCGGCGCAGAAGCAATATTGTGTAATTCGACATCTACTGGATTTAGACTTTCTAATATTTATGTACGAAACTGGGCTGAATTTACAACAACCGCCACTGGATTCGACATAGATTCCAACTCTGTAGTGCTGTATTCAAATGTTTTATGGGGCGCTGGCGGTACTGGCACACGTTTAGGTAGCACTGGAACCTTTATCTGCGGCGGCCCAATTGACGAGCCAAATAGATCTGCTGCGGTCGATGTATCGCAACACAGTTTTACGGTTGCCGCTTCCGCAAACTATCCTCTATTGTTAGGCTCTGGACAACTTATTATCACTTCGGGAACTACCGGCCAAACAGGTCTGTATTTGATAAGCGGCACAACGGTTGTGCTGGTTAGCCAGACTTCTACTCAGTTTGTTGTTTCAAGTACGCCAGGAGCAGGTAGCATAGGAGTTTTTTGGAACGGCACTACTTACGCAATCTATGTTGGTTCTGGTAGTGATCAAGTTCTATTCTGCGCGTTTACAAGAACCCGCCCCGCCGGTTAATTGACCTATAACTCGGAGCTATTATGGCCGTTAATCTTTCTCCCGTAGGCGGTGCTGCCGCGCAATTCTTCGACGACGATGGACAGGTATTGACTGGTGGCTTTCTATACACCTACGTTGCTGGCACAACAACACCTGCTGTTACCTATACGCAATCCGATGGACTTACTGCCCAACCCAACCCCATTGTTCTTAACGCCGCCGGTCGTGTGCCTGATAGCGGTGAAATTTGGTTAACGGATGGCGTTAACTATAAGTTTATTCTGAAAGACCAAGTTAGCGTTTTAATATCTACGTCAGACAACATTTCCGGTATCAACTCATCCTCTGGGCAACAAGGCTACGCTACCGCGACACAAGGCCAAACGATTGTAACAACGCCATTTAGTTATACTGTGGGAGTCAATGCGCTTAAGGTGTATGTCAACGGCAGCAAACAGATTGTTGTTGTAAATTACACCGAGACTAGCGTGTCAACGGTGACATTCCTTACTGGGTTAAATGTTGGCGATTTGATTGAATTTACTCAATAACCGGAGTTACCATGACTGTAACCGTAAAAGTCCTTATCCCTGCCAAGACCGCTGAGTCTAGCCAGACCACGCAATACACAGCGACCAACGTTACGACAATTATCGACAAGTTCACCGCGACCAACTACAGCGCAATAGCGGCAACACTTAGTGTGAATCTGGTCACATCGGGAGACACGGCGGGCAATCAGAACTTGATTACCAAGACCAAGACGCTGGCGGCAAGCGAGGTATACACGTTTCCAGAGATCGTCGGCCAGGTTCTAATGGCCAGCGGGTTTATATCCACGATTGCGGGAACGGCCACGGCCATCAACATTCGCGCTTCAGGGCGAGAGGTTTCGTGAGCTTTATAGATCCTGAGCTAAAACACCAGATAGTAACTATTGCGCCAATGTTGCGTAAGGAGAAATAGTATGGGTTGGATGGACATAGCTGCAACTATAGGAAGCGCGTTATTTGGCTCAAGATCTTCGGAAAACGCTGCCGATACCGCAGCACAAGCGTCTAGGGAAGCATCTGCCGCTTCCGTTGCAGAACAGCGTAGACAGTACGACACAAGCCGAGCCGACTATGCGCCGTATGTTGCTGCTGGCACTGGAGCGGTAAACCAGCTTGCCGCAGATTTAAGGCCCGGCGGACGGTTTGCATCTACCACGCCGTTTGATTTTAAATACGATCAAAACACTGATCCTGGAACTGCTTTTCGTTTGTCAGAAGGCGTAAAGGCATTGGACAGAAGCGCTGCCTCCAGAGGTGGGTTGCTGTCCGGAGCAACGCTTAAGGGCATCCAACGCTACGGTCAAGACTTGGGTAGCCAAGAATTCCAGAACGCGTTTAATCGTTACACGACCGGCTTTAATGCCGACACAAGCGAACGTAACCAACTCTACAACCGTTTCGCTGGTGTAGCTGGAACTGGGCAAAATGCTGTCGGTAGCGTTACGGCACAAGGCGCAAACATGGCGGGTAACATCGGAAACGCTTACATGACCAGTGCAGCTAACACCGGCAACGCAGCAATGGCGGCAGCGGGGCAACGTAATTCGGCGTTTGGTGGCGCGGCTAATGCGTTAGGTCGCATGTATGGGCGGCAACAACAACCGGCTGCGGGTGGCGGTGGTGGTGGATTCTACGATCCTAGTTTTGGTTACAATCAAACCGATAATTTTAATTATTATGGTCCCGGCTATTCGCCGTAACTTTGGGGTAAATCATGGCTGAACTTAACTTCGGATTATTGAACCCACCCGGCTCGCAGAGCATTGGCAATGCGTTTGTGCAGGGCATGGATCAAGCGCAGGAGTCGCGCGCGCGCGACTTGCAGATGCAGCAGTCCATGCGGCAGGGCCAGATGGCTGAGCTAACGTACCGGAAAGCCCTAGACACCGAATCAAGGTTAAACAAGTACTACGCAGATATTGCAGCAAACGGTGGCCCCAAAACGGCGGAAGAAGCTGAAAAAGCGATGATGGGTTCTGGAGTTGCACATATACAAGAAGCGGGCGCAAGAGCACAATTGCTAAGATTGCAAAACGAGCAAACGTTGGCGCGGTTTACAGCGGCAAATCCAACCAACGTTGCCGCGCCTATGGCGCCCGCAGTTGCGCCTGCGCCGGGGTCGTTTAGTGCAGACGTTGCTGATCGCAAAGCGGCGTTACCGTTTGCGCCCGTGCAAGACCGCACTAACATGCTGCCTAGCGCTGCCGCTGCGCCCGCAGACGGTAATAACTTGATAGCCAACCTAAATAGTCGAATTGACGCAAATGTGGCTTTGGGTACAGCGCAGGGTTATAAGCAAGCCGAGCAGTTGCGAAAACAAGTTGATGATTTAACTAGGCGTTATTCCGTTGGTAATACCCTTATGGGCGGCGAAGGCAACATTATTGGCACGGCGCCGCAACAACCGCGCCAGCCTAACCCAGCAGCGGATCTGTTAATTCCCGGCCCAGACGGTAAGCTGGTGCCTAATACGGAGCTTATTAGCGTAAAAGGGAAATTGGCAGCGGCGGGGCGCACACCGCGCGCCGAAGCGTTGCCTCGCACGCAGCAAGTAACTCTTGCCGATGGCTCACTTGGTATTGTAAACATGGATACTGGCGCGATTACGCCTAGTACTTTGGGCGGCGCGCCAGTTAAAGGTAAACCTTCAGCGTTTGCGGAAAAGACGGCATTGCAACGCACGCAAATGGGCAAAGACCTTGGGTTTGCGATTACGCAGTTAGCTGACATTACGAAGGACGGCGGTTTGATTGACCAGTCTACGGGTAGCGGCGCGGGTCGCCTAACGGATATTAGCGCGGGATTTTTTGGCAAGGCAACACCGGGGGCAATTGCCATAGGAAAAATTGCACCCGTCGCAGACTTAGCATTAAAAATGGTTCCCCGGTTTGAAGGGCCGCAGTCAAACAAAGACACCGCATCGTACAAAGAAGCGGCGGGTCAATTGGCCGATCCTACGCTGCCAACAGAAATCAGAAAAGAAGCGGGTAAAGTTGTTCTTCGCATAATGAAAGAGCGCAAAAACCAATTTGTAACTGCCGATATGGCTACCGAAGGCGCGCCGGCGGCTAAGACCGGTGTCGTTGACTTTGGGAGCCTACGATAATGGATGTTCGCCTTCCCGACGGAACGGTTATACAAAACGTGCCTGACGGCATAAGCAAAGCCGACTTAACTGCCAAGCTAAAAAACAACGGTTACGATGTAACTAAATTAGCCGAAACCGTAGTTACTGCAACGCGAGAAACGCCTAGCGAGATACCCGAGCCGCGCGCCGAAGTGCCGGCATGGGCAAGGCAATACCCACGGCTATACGGTGTTGCTGGCGCAGCGCGGGAAACGCTCGGGCCACTGCTCGAAATGGGTGGGATGATTGGTGGTGGGTTAACAGGCGCTACGGCGGGGACTTTTGGCGCTGGCCCAGTAGGTACCGCTGCGGGTGGCATCACTGGTGCAAGTTTGGGCTACAGTGGAGCCAAAGAAATTAATCGTTTAGCTGACATTGCTTTGGGTAATGTGCCGCCGCAAGCGCCGGGGCTTAAGCCGGCGGTTACCCGCGCGGCAAGTAACTTGATTGAAGGCGCTACGATGGAAACCGGTGGGCGAATAATAGCCCCAGTAATTGCGGCTGTCCCCGGCGTAGTAGCTGGCGGTAGAGCAATGGTTAATCGTTTGCGTGACCCTAAGTCGGCGGCGGTATTCGACGCGGTAGAAGGTAAAGGTAGAGATATAGTTAATGCGTTGCGTTCGCCAACAGCTGTTATTGTGCCTGGAAGCGCGCCTACGCCGGGGGAAATTGCGGCGCCAATAGGCTCAGCTAAGTTTTCCGCGTTTGCGGAAAGATACAAACCTACCAACGCAACTGAATTTGCGGCTATGGAAGCGCAAACAAACGCGGCGCGGATAGCACAACAAGCGCGTGACGTAGATCGCTTTACGACCGTTGCTAACAAAGTTCAAGCTAAAGTCGAAGCGGGGTTGACCGACGTAAGTCCTCGACAGATTGGGGAAGCAATTATTGATACCGCAAAAGCGGAACAAAAAGTTGTAAAAAAACAAGTGATACAACCAGCGTATGACAAGGCTTTTACCGCTGCGGGTAACGCTAAAATTGACGTAAGCAACGTAGTTGCTGATGCGGAAAAAATACTGGAGCGCAAGCTGTCAGATTTTGCACCTGAAACGGCGCCTAATACCGTTCGTCAACTTTTAGGTTTTGCGCCTAAAGAGCAACCCACAGGCCCGGTAATCTTAAGCGCGCAGGGTAAGCCACTGACAACACCGGAAGTATTACCCGCGCAAGCAACGTTAAGGCAACTGGATGACGTACGAAAAGCTATAAACGCCGATATTGCGGCAGCAAAAAATTCAACCGCGCCGACGTCCGATATGACGTTGCGTAACCTGTATAAATTACATGACGCAATCGACGCAGCGGTGACCAGCAGCACTACACTGCCCGCGCAAGCAAAACAACTTTACGCGGATGCGTTGACTAAATACCGCACCGAATATGTTCCTCGTTTTAAGACGGGCATTAACGCCAACCTATTCAAACAGACCGCGTTAAACGAGCCAAAGCTAAACCCTGACGATGTAGTGAGCAAATTTTTTCAACCTAAAGGCGAGCGCGAAGCGTCGCAATTTATAACTCTGTTTGGAAAAAATCCTAAAGCCTTGCAATTGCAACGAACGGGCATAGAAGATTTATACCGGCAAAAGGTTGTTGATGCGGTAACGGGGGAAGTATCGCCCGCCAAACACGCTGCATTTATGCGCGACTATGCCCGCCCGTTAGACATTATGGATGCAGCGGGGATGAACCTTAAAACGCGGCTTGACGTCATAAACAAAGACGCCACGCGGTTAGTCAAAATAAATGACATGGCTGCGGCAAATAATATCAAACTAGACCCGCCGCTACCCGCTGGCGCCAACGCTGATGCGGTGCTGCGACGGGTGCAAGATCTGACGAAGGGTTTATCCCCGCAACAGTTAAACGACGTGTCTGCGGTTGCGCGCGATGTTGCGCGTGAACAATACTACAACACGTTAGCAACAGCCGGAGGCGCCCCCAAAGGCGGCGCAAATTTAGCAACAAAAGAATTAAAAAGTGTTGGTATCCCTGCGCCGTCGCTGTTGTCTGTGCCTATAACAATATTTAACACCGTAGTTAAAAAACTTGCTGGCAAAATGGATGACAAAATAGCCGCCGAGATAGGGCGAGAGTTATCCAACCCTGCTTTGACAGCGCAGATGATTGAAAAAGCTATAGGTAGAATTCAACCCCCGCCGGGTGGTGCTTTACGCGCAACGTCAGAGCAAGTAATCGCCGCATCCCGTCCAGGTATGGGGGCCGCAATAAACGCATTGCGCGGGGACAACAAAAACCAAAACAGATTGGCGCCTCAATAATGGCAACCGCTCCAGAATTAGACGTTCGTCTTACCTCGCACGAAGCGGTGTGCGAGCTGCGCTACGACAGCATCACAGCAAGGCTTAAACGCATTGAACAGATAGGCATTAGCGTTGCCGGGTTTATCATCGCCTTACTTCTTCACATCGCATTGAAAGGTTGACCATGAAAACGCTATTGCTGCTGGCCCTGCTATCCACCAACGCGCTTGCGGGTGGCGTTAAACTGATGATGTGCGATGGCGAGTTTGCCTTGTGTGCTGCCTCGGCCAGCAATCCTACCGGCAAGACAATACGCGTGGACGGTAAAGAGTTTCAGGAAGGCATGGCGGTGTGTCCGGTGCTGACCGGCAAAGCCGTTGCCAACGCGGATCTGATGAAAGGCAGTTGCAAAGCACCGCCGGGTAAAGTCTGGTCGCTTTTCTCGACCGTAACCGCTTATCCGCAAGCGCCTAGCTGGACGGTGGTCACCATGACTCCCAGGACGTTTACCACCACGACCGAGGCCGGTGGCGGCATGAGTAACCAATGGTCGTTCTTGTGCGCCAAGCAGGTTAAAAAGGTTAACGGAGTGCAACTCGCCAACTGCTACGGCCCTATCAACGAATCGCCATGGAATAACGGGCATGTGCCCCCAGGCACTATGTCGTTCACCGCTGCGCCCGTTGGGGCAGCAAACCCTGTCGGCGGCAATGTGCCGGGTAAATAAGGAGCTTATTATGGGCTGGTTAAAAGCAAGGTTTGGCGAAGCAAGCACGATGGCCGGCTTGGGTGTGCTTGCGGTAGTATTAATGCCGCTAGTGCCGCCACAGTATCAACTGCTGGCGCAAGGCATTGCTGCTGCGTTGGGCATTGGTGGTGTGGTGCGACCGGAATATGCTAAGTAATTTTCCGTCATCACTGGCGCTGGTTTTGGAAGCAGAAGGTGGTTTCGTCAACCATCCGTCAGATCCCGGCGGCATGACCAACCTGGGTGTGACTCAGAAAGCATGGCGAGACTGGGTTAATCGCGGCGTGGATGAGGCCGAGATGCGGGCACTAACACCGGAGCTAGTAGCGCCGATGTACAAATCCAAATACTGGGACGCTTGCCAGTGCGACGACCTGCCGCGAGGCGTTGACTATGCGGTATTCGATGCTGCTGTAAACATGGGCCCAGGACGCGCTGCGAAGCTCCTACAAGCTGCGCTAGGTGTAACTGCTGATGGCAGTATCGGCAGGGCCACGATAGCTGCTGCGACCGCTGCCGACCCTGCGGATCTGATAGAAATTTTCAGCTACGAAAAAGAAGCGTTTTACCAGTCTCTGCCGACGTTCGATACTTTTGGCAGGGGCTGGTTTAACCGGGTGGCGCGGGTTCAGGATGCTGCGGGCAAGATGATGGTTTAACTTCCTTCAACAAAATAGTTTTTTGTTGGTGTTTGCCATTCTTTGTTCGGGTTTGGCGTAATCCATGATTCGTCGTGCCAGACCAATCGGTTATTAGGGTAAGCAATCCACGGCCCTGACTCCAGCGCGATGATGTGATGATTTTTGTGTTGATGAGCTACCTCACTCCAGCCGGTTTTCATCCAGTCAACGGTAAACAAATAATTTCCTTTACGGATAACCTTGTCCCTGCCTAAGGCAGTAACGGAATGGTTTTTTAAAAATGGCAGTGCAACCACCGAGAACTCATACCCGTAGCTATCCCACCAGCAAGCCTGTTCTATCGGCAACGGCTCGCAAGGTTTACTGCAAATCATGTGGATTGGCACTCGTGCCCACTGTGCGCCGGAATCAAGCATAACCTGAAACATCGGCACTCGCGCAGGTTCAGCACGAAACGCAAAAACAATCGCTGGCGTATATTGCCCGTATCCCTTCTGCTCATTAAACAGAAATTCATTTCTGATGTAACACGGCGTGTACGGCGTTTCTCCTAGCAGTGTCATGAATTTTTCTCCTTGAGTTTTTTCTCAACCTGCTTAATCAGTTCCCAACTGTCGCGGTCGTCTATTTTTTCCCATAACTCGGTAGCCTCAGCATCCGTAAGCCCTACCCACTCACGCCGTTTAAACTCCATCGTCGGCGTTATCGACTGCTTAAGCTCCAGAAGTTGCGTGGCTATATCTTTTATCTGCTGCTCATGCTTCATCACCAGCATCGCCATGTGGTCGTGGCTCAACACCACCGCATCCAACGGGTTTTGGTTAGTCCAAATACTAATGCTCATAGTTTTTCTCCAGTAATGATACGCGGAGTTAGGGGTGCCATTTCTGATAGCGCCTCAATCAAACGCTGGTTCATTGCCCGAAGATGCGCGTTCTCATCTTTAAAACAATGCTCACGTTCGCAAAGCTCTGCGTAATCATCCCGCAAATTCTTGTTCTCCGCTCTCAACCAATCAACTTCCTCGTTCGCCAGTTGTAAGGTTATGAAGTCAGCCATTATTTGTCCTCCGCTATATATTTATCCATCTCTTTGAGATGTGCAGTTCCCAATGTTCCCCGTACCCATTATTGATGGCGTACGCCTCTTAAGCGAAGTGAGGCTGCCACTTAACTTTCTTTCAGCGATGCGGTCAACCTCTCGACCCGCTGGCGGTTGTAGATCACTACCCATTCTGCATAGTCAGACGCGGTTTCTGCTATCAGCAGATCACGACGAGCCTCCTTCAGTTCTGAGGTCATCATCTCCTCGACAGGCGGTAGCGCATCAATGCAATAAGGGCATTGTGCTTCACAAGACTCAATCAAACGCTGGTTCTCCGCTATAAACTCATGCATTTCTTCGATGTGTTGTGCCGCTTTATTCTCCTCCGGCGTATCATTCATTTCCCGCACTCCTTCATCGCCGCGTCAACGGCAGCGTCAAGCGGTTCACCATTCCACTGACTCAAGCCGCCGTGTAAGTGTCCATGCGCTACCCAAAAGTTACCTCCTGTTGTTTGTTCCCGCAACCACCGATACCTCTTTGCATCCTTCTGTGCGGCGGCGAGTTGATTCCGGAGTGTCTCTACAGTCGCGTCATACAACTTTTCAGCGCCGCAGGTCGTGCATACAAACTGCTGCACGAATTCGTTTTTACAATCAGGGCATATCATTTCCCGCGCTCCTTTGGTTCAAAGGCGTCTTCAAGTGCATCCCAATATTCTTGCGATGCGCCACGACCTAGCCCATCATCAAAATCATATTCTTCAGCCACAAACAAAATTTTCTCAACTGCGGCAAAGATAGGGCGCAGGTATTCAAGCTCAAGAAATTGCGCTTGGTTTAACGATACAAACTCCGCCAATTCACCGTCGCGGCATTTGTAAAGTTCTTCAAGTTCTGCAACACGTTTTTGCAAATCCTCACGTTCAGACAACGTATCTTCAATCGCATCGCATGTTGCGTCGTATCCATTTTCGTACATCCTTTGCAGGGCTTTTTTCAACGCTACAATGTGTTCTTTTTCCGGCGTATCACTCATTTCCCGTACTCCCATTTGCTTGCATAAATTGATGGCGTACGCCCCCGCCGTTCAGCGCCAGCCAACTCCTCGCGTATTTCTTTCAACGCCTCAATTGCCGTGTCCCGCTGCGCTATTGCGGCGGAAAGTTCGCGTTCCAGATGTCGAGCAAGTCCTGATAAATCATATGTGTATTGCCCCCCACTCGTTTTGCAAAATTCATCCACTCTCGGCGTATCATTCATCTCACACCTCCATAATTTTTAAACGCAGCGACGCAGGGTAAAACGAGTGCGGTCGTCCTTCTGCGCTACGGACATGCACTTTATTGTTGTCCCAACTCTCAATCACACACCGCATCCCTCTTTTTGTGCGGACTGCATCACCTATTTTCACGCCTCTTTTTTTATTAGTGATTAGCCGGAACCGCCCCCATGCGCGGTTTCCTTCGTCGCCTAACGCTACTACCGTTACGCTCATCCTATCTCCTTCAGCGAGGCAGTCAGGCGCTCGATGCGCTGGCGGTTGTAGATCACCGCCGACTCCGCGTAGTCGCTTGCGGTTTCTGCTATCAGCAAATCCCTTCGCGCTTCCTCCAACTCTGACTTCATCATTTCCTCGACCGGTGGCAACGCATACAACCTTTTTACCCACGCGATGATGTTCATTTCCGTCCCTCCGCCATATATCGGTTATAAGCTAGCGCCAGTTCTAGATCGGCAGCTTTCCATTCCGTTGCCGAGAGACTCGTGTGCTTGTCCAGGTATCGTGCGCGAGCAAGCATGAATTTCTCCAGCACAACTTTAAATTTCGTTAACGTCATCTTTTCCATTTTGATGTGGCCTCCTTAAGAAGTTCAATACGTTCCCGCGTTATCCGCAAGCTGTTATACCGCTGATGCAGTCGCTCCAGCACCACGACACGGCGCAGGTTAACTCGTTCTTCGTTGAGCATATCCAGCACCTCGGCTTCGGTCTTGGTGCCAAGGGTATGGTTTAGCTCACGCCAGGTTAGTCTTTTCAATTTTCTTCTCCAGTTCGTTAATGTTATGCCTCACCCGCGCCAGCCCACGTTCGGCGGCGTTATACTGCCGGGAGCGAATAGTCAATTCGGCTTCTGCTGCCTTCAACTTACTTTTCAATGCGTCGATCCTTTTCATTGCAAAGCCTCCATGGCTAGTTGTGATACGGACTTCTTCTCGTGCAGTGCTGCGTAAATCTTCTCATCTACCGTGTCCTTGGTCAGCAGGACGTAGACCCACACGTCATGCCGCTGGCCGCTGCGGTGCAACCGTCCGATGGTCTGTTCGTAGAGTTCCAGCGACCACGGTAGCGACAGGAACACCATGTGACAGCCACCGTGTTGCAGGTTCAGACCGTGGCCAGCGGATTTGGGGTGCGCCAGCAGCAGCTTGACCTTACCGGCGTTCCAGCGGTCGATGGCGTTCGGCTCGTCCAGCGTCACGGCGCCGGGATAGCGGCGCTGCAACTCGGCCAGCTCGGCCTGATACTGGTAAGCGACGATCGTGTTGGCGTGCTGGTTCTCGGCCAGCAGATCGTCCAGCACCTCGAATTTGTGGTCTGACAGCCACTTCGTTGCCTTGCCCTCGGCGTAGACAAAGCCCGACGCCATCTGTTGCAATTTGCTGGTCACCACACCCGCGTTGGCCGCAACGGCTTGAGCGTCGGGGAACTGCACTACAAAGTGCTTTTTCATGGTCTTGTATTCCGTCATTTCCATGCTGCACTGCATCGCCACCGTATGCAGCGGCGGCAGCTTGTCCTTGTAATCGCCAGCGTCCAAGACGAAGGTGGCCGGTTTAATGCGCGCCATCACCTGCTCCAGCGCGCCGGCAGCGGGCGTCCAATCACCAAAATCCCGGTTGATGCAATGGAAATACTGTTGCAGGAACGCGCCCTTGGCGCGGCCTAGCAGCGTCTGGTCGATCACCTTGCACTGGCCAAATACGTCCTCCAGCCCGTTGCTGGTGAAGCTGCCGGTCAGCCCCCACCGGATTTTCATCATTGGTAAAATGCTGTCCAACGCAAACGCCCGCGCGCCTTTTTTTGGTTTTGCTTTTTCGCCAGGCTTTAGCCCCTTGCGTTTGGCCCGTCCAGCGGGGTTCTTGAGCCGCGTTAGCTCGTCGAACACCACGCCGTCAAAGCGTAGCTGCTGCTCTGCCAGCCATTGCAGGTTGTCGTAGGTAGCGACCACCACCTGCACGTTGGCCTGTAGCGCCTTGACCCGCTGCGTCGGTGTGCCGATGACAACCGACAAGGACAGCCCCGGCGCCCACAGCTTGGCCTCTGCCGGCCAGACACTGACGGCCACACGCTTGGGGGCGATGACCAGGAACCGCTGCACCACGCCCGCTGCCAGCATGTCGCGCATCGCGGTGAGCGTGATGGCGGTCTTGCCCGCGCCGACGGGTGCGAGGATCATCGCCCTGTCCCGCTCGTAGAGGAAGTCGGCGGCTGTCTCTTGGTAAGGTCTAAGTTTCAAGATACGCCTCTATGAAGGCTTGCGCGACTTGCGGGACGATGGCATTGCCGTAGGCGCGCAGGCGTCCCACTCTGGCGGATACCCCATGAGCCAGCGGGAATGTGCCGGGTTCAACTGGCCGGGCTTTTCCGTCGCGGCAGGGGAGCCAATCGCAGTCAGACCAGAATCCGTTGCTTGGACTAGAAGCGCCTCGGCCTCCACGCACATCTGTTTGCCCGACTCCTGCCGACGCGTTGCTGCTGCTGCCGTCGAATACCGCCATTTTTCGTCCGATGCTTGTGGTGTTGCCCAAGCTACCAACCCCACTACTCGGGGCAACTGATCCAGCCTGCTGCGCGTTGAGCCGTCTGGGTTCGTCCCGGTTTCGCTCATCCCTGACGTATCCTTCCAATCCCTCGCGCTGGCTGTCGGCCAACTGGTCAGATGCGCTGCTGCTTGCAACCCTGGCGCTGGCCCCCGCTTGTCGTCCGGTGGCCGTGGCCCACCCGTCGTGTCGCCCACTATTGGCGTCGGCCACGAACCACAGTCGTTGTCTAATGTGCGGCGCGCCTACGCCCGCAGCCGGTATACCTGCCGCCCCGCAGGCATAGCCTTCACTTTCCAAATCAGATTGAACAAGATCGAGCCATCCGTGCTTAACCGCTGCTTCAACTTGCTCACCAAAGACGACTCCAGGGCGGCACTCGCGGATAAGATTGAACCAGACAGGCCAGAGATGGCGCTCGTCTGTAACGCCCCCCCCCTGCACCGGCTGCGCTGAAGGGTTGGCAGGGGCAACTGCCCGTCCAAACAGGTCGGTCGTCGGGCCATCCGGCAAGGCGCAGGGCGTGGCTCCAACCACCAAGACCGGCAAAGAAATGGCATTGAACAAATCCGGTAAGGTCACTGGCTCTAACATCCTTGACGCTCCTTGTGTCTACTTCACCTTGGGGAATATGCCCCGCTTCAATCAGATTGCGTAGCCACTGCGCGGCATACGGGTCAAACTCGTTGTAATAGTTCACTGTGACTCCAGCTCAATCAGCAGCTCGATGTAGTGCTTGGCCTTCTCCAGATCGGCTATGCCGTTCTTAGCGCGCCAACGGCTAACGTATTTGATTACGTTTCCTTCAAAATATCCAATGCCGTTGCTGTGGATATACTGCACAGGCTGGATCGGCATGTCTTTATAGTGGTCACCGTCCACTTGCTTTTTTAATGAATCCATCAACTTCCTCCTTTGATCTAATTACAATGTAATTCAATTCCAGCCGCGCCATTTCCGCCGCGAACAGCTTCTGCCACGGCGAGAGTCTGCCCGTTGCGGTCTTGAGTTCCACGAACCACACCACGCCACCAGGCAGCAGCACGATGCGGTCGGCCACACCGACACGCCCCGGTGACACCCACTTGTACGCCACGCCACCGTGCTCAATGGTGCGGCGCACAAGGTAGCGTTCAATGTCACGTTCTAGTATCATGTAAAAAACTTTAGCACATAAAATAAAAGTGTGCTACTATTATTTCTCACTAAAGGAGAGTCAAATGGAATACCACGGAGATGAGGACATTATGGAAATAACGAAGCGTGATATGGAACTGGCGCTGGAGGTCGTAGTTGCAACTATCCTTGACTACGGCCAGTATCCCGCCAAGGGTCGGGCCAAGTTTGACCTGTACGATTTCTTGCTTGAGAACCGCGACCCCAGTTATGCCATGGAAATATATGTTGCCAGCCTATCATCCAACACTCAGGCGTTTAAAGACCGTATTTACCGCGAAGGCGAAACGGTCGAGAAGATGCTGGTCAAGCACCTGACCGGCTCCGATCTGGTGGCCGATCTGGCGGCTGAATACGCCGAGGAGATCAAATAATGCAACACTCTACAGTTGTAGGCGGTAGCACCGCCAAGCGCGTGATGAACTGCCCCGGCAGCGTGGCACTGGTAAAACTGGCCCCACCGTCGCCATCCAGCACCTACGCCGACAAGGGCACACTGCTGCACACCGCCATCAGCGAGGTGTTGCTTGCAGATAAGACACCTGCGGATCTGATCGGGACTACCTACGAAGGGCAGATTCTGGATCAGGACATGATCGACCAGAAGCTCCAGCCCGCGCTGGATCTGCTGGACACGCTCGACCCCGATCAAGCGATGAAACTTGCCATCGAGACACGCGTAGGTTTTGGTGCTTACCTGCCTGGTGCGTTCGGTAGCTGTGACGTGCTGGGCCGCTTGGGTGACACGGCGTATGTCATCGACTGGAAGTTCGGCGATGGCATTGCCGTTGGTGCAGAAGAAAACGAGCAGTTGATGTATTACGCCGCTGCGGCCATGCGAACACCCGAGGCAGCGTGGGTGTTTGAGGGTGCCACCACCATTGAGTGCGTTATCATTCAGCCGCCAGTGATACGGCGCTGGACGACCACACCGGCGCGCATCAAGGCGTTCGAGAAGGATCTCAAACGGGCGGTGAAGGTTGCCAGTCTGCCTGACGCGGCGCTGAAGCCGGGGTCGCATTGCAAGTTTTGCCCCGCGAAACCGACCTGCCCCGCCATGACCGGCGCGGTAGACCGGGCACTAAAGGTCAAGCTCGACGCCATCGACGACACGATGCTCGGCGCGTATGCGTCCAACGCCGTGCTGTTGCAGGGCTGGATCGACGACCTGAACGCGCTGGTGCAGACCAAGATCGAGAAGGGTTATAAAATACCCGGTTGGAAACTGGTCGCAAAGCGTGGCACACGCAAGTGGGCCGATGAGCAGAAGGCCGTTACCGCGCTGCGCGATTTGGGCGTTGACCCTATGAAATTGGCAATCGTTTCCCCGGCCCAAGCAGAAAAACTGCTGAAGGCTAAAAAACAGAATCTGCCTGAAGGACTGACGGTGTCAGTGTCATCGGGCGATACGTTGGCCCCGGAGTCAGATCCGAGGCCAGCGGTTTTGCAAATCGGGCAGCAGTTGACCGCTGCTCTTTCTAAAATCATCTAGGAGTAAAGTAATGTCAAATCTAGTCACGTTTGCAGGTGCAGGACTCCCGGCAGTAGCAAGCCTTTCGCAATCGCTTCGTAAGCTGGAGGCCGCTGCTGGCCCCAGTGGTATGGTCATCCTGAAAATGGATAAAACGGGGCACTGGGTATTCGGTGCAGACCAGACCGAAGTCGAGGACGGTTCGCAGTGGGCCGTTAACCCGTTCTCATTCGTCCACGGCTACATCGCCTGGGGCGATGGTGAGGTGTTAGGCGAGAAGATGGCCTCGGTTAGCGATCCGCTGCCGGAGTTGGACGCAGCGCCTTCCGGCGCCAAGAAGGGCTGGGAAACGCAGGTTGGTATGTCGCTCAAGTGCATCAGCGGTGAGGACGCCGGTATGGAAGCGCGGTTCACCACCACCAGTGTGGGTGGAAAGCGAGGTGTGCAGGAGCTGGCCGTAGCAATCGCGGTGCAGGTGGAAAAGGATCAGTCCACGCCGGTGCCGATCATCACGTTGGGCAAGGAGCATTACCAACACAAGAGCTATGGCCGCATCTACACGCCGACGTTCGGCGTGGAGGAGTGGGTCAGCCTGACCGCTGACGAGCCAGCGCCGGTGGTGGAAGCGCCGGCAGAGGCTCCGGCCCCTAGCCGCCGCCGTCGGGTAGTAGCGTAGGAGCAGCAGCGTGATCTGGCTCGATTTTGAGACACGATCACGCTGCGACTTACTTAGTCGCGGCGTTTATAACTACGCGCAGGATGCCAGCACCGAGGTGCTGTGCATGTCCTACGCCTTCGATGATGGCGAGGTGGCTACCTGGTTGCCGGGTATGCCGTTCCCTGACATTGCTGGCCATACGATCATGGCCCACAACGCCGCTTTCGAGCGGCTTGTCTTTTGGTATGTCGTGTGTCCTACCCTTGGCTTAGTTGAGCCGCCATTAGAGCAGTTCTACTGCACCGCCGCGCAGGCCCGCGCTAACTGCCTGCCCGGCAGCTTGGAGGATGTAGGCCGCGCCGTCAGCAGCAAGATGAAGAAGGATCACCGTGGCTCGGCATTGATCCGGTTGCTCTGCATCCCGCGCAAGGACGGCACCTTCAACGACGATCCGACGCTGATGGCCGAGATGGTGGCCTACTGCGAGCAGGACGTGCGCGCTATGCGCGCCATCAGCCAGTCCCTGCGCCCGTTGTCCGGTCAAGAACTGGCCGACTACCACGTCAGCGAGCGCATCAACGACCGTGGCGTGATGGTCGATACCGATCTTTGCGGCGCTGCGATAGGCTACGCCGAGGCCGAGTTAATCGAGATACAAGATATCGTGCGCGAGGTGTCCAAGGGTGAGATCACCAGTGTGCGCTCGCCCCGAATGCGGCAGTGGGTGCAAGCTCGCGTCGGCCCCGAGGCCGTCAAGCTGATGTGGACAGGTGAGAAGTATTCGATCGACAAATCGGTGCGCGCCAACCTGCTCACGCTCGGCCCCGACGAGGTGCCGCCCGACGTGGCCGAGGTCGTCCAATGCGCCGATGACCTGTGGGCGTCCAGTGTTGCCAAGTTCAAGCGGCTGGCCGCGCTTGCTGACATTGAGGACGACCGGGTGCGTGGTGCGTTCGTGTTTGCTGGCGGCAGCGCCACAGGTAGAGCTGCCAGTTATGGCGCGCAGATCCACAACCTGACGCGCAAGACCGCAAAAGACCCCTTCGCCGTGCGCCAAGCGATAGTGCGCGGGCATCAAATTGTGCCAGAATACGGTAAGCGCGTGACGGACGTTCTAAAGGGGATGCTACGCCCGGCGCTCATCCCGGCGCCGGGTAACGTGCTGGTCGTGGCCGACTGGGCGGCGATTGAAGGCCGTGTGAACCCGTGGTTGTCCAACTGCCCCGCCGGCGAGGCCAAGCTGGACGTGTTCCGTTCCGGCCTCGACCCCTACAAGGTCAACGCGACCTCGACGTTCGGCGTGGCCTACAACGACGTGACCGACATGCAGCGGCAGGTCGGCAAGGTGCAGGAACTCGCGCTAGGTTTCCTCGGTGGGCCTGGCTCGTTCGAGACTTTCGGGCGCGTCTACGGTGTGCAGATGACCGAAGGTGAGATCGCCCGCGCTATTTCGACCTGGCGCCGTGCTAATCCTTGGGCGATGAAGCACGGTCAAGACCTGGAAGCCGCCTACACTCGCGCCTTGCGCCACAAGGGGCATGAGTGCCATGCTGGCCGGGTGTGTTATTTATATGATGGTCAGCACCTTTGGTATTCCCTGCCGTCGGGTCGAGTGCTATGCTACCCGTTCGCCAAGCTCGACAACGACGGGGTGTCCTACCTAAAGGCATCCTGGAAGCCCGCCGCCGATGCGACCGAGTGGCCGCGCGCCCGTCTATGGCGCGGTCTGGCCGTTGAAAACGCTACCCAAGCAACCGCGAACGATATATTGCGCGGCGCGCTGCGCCAACTAGAGGACGTGATTCTGCATATCCACGATGAAATTGTTGTTGAGTGTCCCGAGCGCATGGCCGAGGCAACAGTAGCGCGGATGCGTAGTGTGATGTGTACGCCGGATGAGTGGGCCGCTGGTCTGCCGTTGGGCGTCGAGATCAAGATTATGACTCGATACGGCAAGTAGATAAAGGGACGGCCCACGGGGGAGTGACCGTGAGCCGCCAAAACAACCACCACAACAGGAGAGACTATAACATGGATTTTATTGAATTTGTAACCAGCTTGGCCCCCGAGGGCGAAACTGTTCTTTTTGTCCAGCAGAAAACCAAGGCGTGGATACCGCAACTGCCCGACGCGCCCCGCGCCGAGGGCAAGGCGTGGTATGTCAGCAGTGGTTCGTTTATCCTCGACCGGATGACCGGCGGTATATCGGCCAGCACCAGCAACTGCACACACGTCACCTTCCTTGCCGTGGACGACGTGGGCACCAAGTCCAAGGTGCCACCGCTGGAGCCGACATGGAAGATCGAAACCTCGCCGGGTAATTTTCAGTGGGCCTGGGTGCTGAGCGTGCAGGTTTTGGTGGCCGTGGCTACCGCTGCCGAGCGTGCCTTCGCCGAAGCCGGTTACACCGACGGGGGCGCCATCAACGCCGTGCGGAACTGGCGCATCCCCGGCTCGATCAACATCAAACCGGGCCGCGACCGCTTCGTGTCTGTCCTGACCGAGTTTAACCCGCACCGCGAGTTCACCGTCGAGCATGTCTGCGCCGCCTTGGGCGTGACGCCTGACCCGTCCGACACCGCCGCCCTGCGCCGGGTGGCGCTCGACGACGACGGCACCGACGACGTGCTGGCGTGGCTCTCCGAGGCCGGTCACCTGACCGCCCAAGGCAACGCAGCGGGCTGGTGGGGCGTGGTCTGCCCTAACGCCGAGGCGCACACCACCGGCGAGATCGAAGGCCGTTACATGCCCGTCAACCGGGCCTACACCTGCCTTCATGCCCATTGCGCCGAGTGGAACAGCGCCCGCTTCCTTGCCTGGGTGGCCGAGCAGGGTGGGCCGCAGCACACCACGGGTTTGCGCGACGAACTGCTCGCCGCCGTGATGGCCACGACGCTGGCTAAACTCAAGCCCGGTGACCTGTTCAGCGCCGGCACCGAGGCCGGGGCGTTGATCGCCGCCGTCGAGCGCAAAGAGATCGGACGGGTTGAGAAGGCCGGGTGGTATACCCGGTTTGCCTACTTGCTGTCCGACGAGGCGTTTTTCGATATGCAGGAGCGCCACCACATCCCGCGCACGGTATTCAACGCGCTATTCCGACACATCCCATGCCACTCGATACACACCGACGCCAAGGGCAAGTCCCGCCGTGTCGAGGCGTCGATTTGCTTTGATGAAAACCGCCAGTCGATGGGCGCGCCCGCCTTGGTCGGCATTACCTACAGCGCCGGCGACGACGTGCTGGTGACGCGTGACGGTGACGTGTTTGGCAACATGTGGCGCGACGCCCGCCCGCCGGTCAACCGCGAACTGAAGGCTGACATCTCACTCTGGCTCGACCACTGCGCCGCCCTGATCCCCGAGCGCGCCGACCGCGAGCATATCTTCGACGTCATGGCCTGCAAGCTGCAACAGCCGCGCGTTAAGATAAACCACGCCGTCCTGATCGCCGGGTATCAAGGTAGCGGAAAAGACACGTTTTGGGCGCCGTTTTTATGGGCGTTGTGCGGTCAGGGGCGCAACAAGGGTGAACTCAACAACAACACCATAAACTCGCAATGGGGTTACGCCTACGAGAGTGAAGTGATAATCCTCCACGAACTGCGGGAAAGCGAAGCGAAAGACCGCCGCGCGCTGGCGAACCACCTGAAACCGATCATCGCCGCGCCGCCGGAAACCATCCTGGTTAATAAAAAAATGCAGCACCCTTACAACGTCGTGAACCGGTGCCTGGTCATCGCATCGTCCAACGACCGGGTGCCGATCGTGCTGGATACGCAGGATAGGCGCTGGTTCTGTGTGTGGTCTGACCTGCCGCGCATGGATCCACCGGAGCGCGGCCAGCGGATGTGGCGCTGGTTTGAATCGGGTGGTTTTGAAGCGATCGCCGCATGGCTTTACCGGCGCGATGTATCGGCGTTCAACCCCGCCGCAGCGCCGCCAGTGACGGAGTACAAGCTCAGCCTGATATCCAATGGCCAATCGCCCGCCGAGTCGATCCTGTGCGATATGATACGGGGCCGTGAAGGCCCGTTCGAGGCTGGCGCCATCACCGCCCCGTTTCATGTCCTGTGCGCCGATCTCACCCTGCGCGCGGGCTTGGCGCCGGGACAGCGGATCCCCGCCGCCGCCCTGCACCATGCCCTGCTAGAGTGTCAATGGCTAGACTGTGGGCGCGTCACGAGCGCCGAGTATTCCACGCGCCGCCATGTGTATTGCGCGCCGGAACTCGCGCGCGCGACGAAATCAGAGCTTAGGCGCCTGGTAGAATCGCCGGGAAGCTCGCCGCTGGCCGATGCACTGCGGCTGGTGAAATAGAAAACGGGCCGAAAGGCCCGTTTTTTTTACAGATCAAAAACGATTGCTAGCAACGCCAGCAGCAGAAAAACGCCGAGCGCGATCAATTAAAAAATACCGAGAAAAACACGTACCCAACAATCAGGAACCCCCCGATAAACAGCGTGATATTTTCAGCGTCCATATTTTAGTGTCCTTTAGGTTATTGACGCAGTGCGCGCCCGGTGGCGCCCGGGTTACCAGGCGCCGCCAGTCGAGTACTATGCCGGCACAACCCCATAGTCCCCGGCTCCCGGCATCCAACCGGTGAACCGTAGCGCCGCCGCACGCGCGCGCCGGCGTGTGGCGCTGGTGTGCCGGCTGGTGAGCGCGGGTGATACCACGCATACCAGCGTTTCCGCTGCCGCGCGCCGGCCAGCATCGGCCCACGATATGCCGTAATGCTCCCAATTTTGGAAAGCTATCCGCGCCTGATAGCGCGAGCCCTGCCGTGCCAGTGTTTTCATCAGTCTACTGCGCATGATTTTCTCCTCAGTTTGAAAAATACTACTCGGCGATCGCCGCCGCAGCGCGCTCACGCCAGCAGTCGTCCGCCAGCGCATCACGCAGGATCCGCTTAATATGCTCGATTGTGCGCGCGTCGTCCGTGGCCGCCGCGCGCAGCTCGCACGCGTCGTCCTCCAATTCGATCACGTGCGCGATCATGTGCGCGAGCGCGTAATCGCCATCTGCGAACGCCGCCCGTTCTTGCTCCTCTAGTGTACGGCTCATAATGTATCCTCTTGATTAGATTAATATACCAAGCGCCAAGATCAGCGCAATACCTATACCGCAGCATACGAGCGCCGCGATCGCCTCACCTACTGTTTCCTCTCTCATACCGTTACCCCCAAACGATTGGCCAATTCCGGACGATTAACCAGCAACCAGGTTGCGAACTTACGCGTTTGCGCCGCCTTGGCGTACGAATATGGCCAAGCGCGCGACGGGCTTCGGATGTGGGCGAAATATGGCGCAACTTCCGGCGCTGGATACCAGCGGTTTGCGCTGTCGGCTTTGCCGATGTTACGGATACTATTCCAGCCTAAGGTGATCATGCTGCCGCCCGTGCAAGGGTATACAGCGCATCCAGCTGCAGTGATGCGTCGTCGTGCCACAGCGCGCGCGCGAATTCAATCCCATGAGGATCCGCGCGACGCGCTTTTGCCAGCTGCCGAGCAGGCAAAATTTGAAACCGGGCATGTTCAATCGCAAAACGCACGGATTCAAAAATCCGATGGTTGTCTTGGTCCCCGACGTGGACGCCGTCGCGGTCGACAAAAACGAACGGACTGTAATTTCCGCCCGTGACTAGATTCGAATCCCGCTGTTCCATTGTCAATCTCATATCGTTTACTCCAGTTTATTATGGCGTCAATGCGCGCCTCTATGCCCGTTAGGGCATAGGGCCGGACACTAATGTACCGAATACGATACCGCAGCAACACCGCGATTCCAGCATGCACGGCAGCTGCCGCATTCACCGTTTTGTTTTGGTGCATTGCATGCCGTGCCTATCGGCGCTGTGCTGTGCACGTTTGATACCGCGATTCCAGCGATATTTTTGAGACTGGCAGGAACGATTACCGGTTTATCGATAAACATGGCGGACAATCGGATTATCAGATTCGGTGGGATATCGTATTGCGCGGTAAACGCGCTCACGATTCCGTATTCGCGTGTGGGTATCCAGTGCATGCAATTGGGCGTACGCTTTGCAACCTCTGCAATTTTCTCAAGATGCTCGATACTCTGGATATCGCCCGAGTCATGCCAGCGGAAGTATCCATCGTCGCCGATCGAGACGACCATGGCGTCGACCCACAGCGGATCATCAATAGATACTAGGCGCGCATGCTGTGCGGGCTCAATGTTATTGGCGTATTTTCTGTAATTGCCTTTTTCGGCATAGCAATCGGCGCATATAGAGCCCGCGATCGCGCGCATTTTGAAACCAGTTATGCATGCGATGGTTGGCAGTGAGTAACTCTTGCAAGGCATTTTGGTAGTTTGCGTCAGACCACCATGAATTGAATGCGCTTGCGCTTTGGTCATATTTTGCATTTTGTCGCCTCGTTTAGTTTAGTGTATTTTCGGACCAGCAAAGGCATTACAGCATACCTAATTCTGATTTGCAAGTACTTCCCATGCAAATATATTTTGACGTGCAAACTTTGCGTTTTTATTTGACGCGCGACAGCGCCAACCTCGTGAAATATCAGTAATAGGCTATATTTCAGTACTTCTCAAAACTACTATTCATTATTTTTAGGTAGTAGTAGTAGGTACCCGGATTTCTGTGGCCGTGACTTTTACCGGGGTCAAAAATGGCTAATAGTGCCTATCGGGCTGGTTGGCGCTGGTTGGCGCTGGTTGGCGCTGGTTGGCGCTGGTTGGCGCTGGTTGGCGCTGGTTGGCGCTGGTTGGCGCTGGTTGCAAGGACAATGC
>Ga0209088_10000278_pt1 | contig 37192 bp, 35 predicted proteins | sample S_140625_EF_Meta_FD_187324 | JGI IMG/M metagenome (GOLD analysis project Ga0209088, IMG submission 187324) | Freshwater microbial communities from Lake Simoncouche, Canada to study carbon cycling - S_140625_EF_MetaG (SPAdes) (version 2) | ecosystem: Environmental > Aquatic > Freshwater > Lake ... | reverse complement strand
ATCAATTATAATTTAGAGATTGCTGGATGTATCCTATACAGAATACTGATATCATGAAGACTATCATAGAATAATAGTTTAGAGATTGCTGGATGTATCCTATACAGAATACTGATATCATGAAGACTATCATAGAATAATAGTTTAGAGATTGCTGGATGTATCCTATACAGAATACTGATATCATGAAGACTATCATCAATTATAATTTGGAGATTGCTGGATGTATCCTATACAGAATACTGATATCATGAAGACTATCATCAATTATAATTTAGAGATTGCTGGATGTATCCTATACAGAATACTGATATCATGAAGACTATCATCAATTATAATTTAGAGATTGCTGGATGTATCCTATACAGAATACTGATATCATGAAGACTATCATCAATTATAATTTGGAGATTGCTGGATGTATCCTATACAGAATACTGATTCATAAAGACAATCATATATTATATAAACACTATCAATTTTTATTTTTTAAATACTAATTTTTTAATATTGTCAATAGCATTATTATAGACAATATCAATATTAATTCCTTCATTAAATATTGGTTCATTCACCATTCTAAAATATTCTTCATCGCTCATATTAACCATTCTATCAATAACAGCATCTATTGAAGATTCCGAAGTATCTTCTAGAACTATAAAACGTTTTGTATTAAAATGCTTAGAAATATGTGAAGAACCCCAATATATAGGAACAACACCTGCGCGAAATCCATTAATCAATTTCTCAGTTATATAATGTTCAATTTTAGTATTTTCCATAGTTATAACAAACTTTGTATTTTTATAAAAATTAATTAGATTATCACTACACCATGAACCTTCAAGTTTTCCTCCAATATTATTCTTGTATGATCCTCCATATACAATATTCATTTTTTTTTCTAATTTATCTAAGAAAAGTCGGCGATCGAGTGCACCATCATTACCTATTACAGCGGATACTAGATTATTTTTAATACATTTAGATGGTTCAAAACTTAAATTTTTATAAAAAACAACGTATGGAATATATACAGGGAACATAATATAATTATCATTTGTAGGATTATATCCAATAACACATGTATAAGATGAAAGATATTTATCATTATAATATGGTTCTGGAGAATATAAAAAAGTTGCTTCCCATTTCTTGTAATTTAAATAGTTGTCACTTTCAATACATTTAAATACACTATTAAATAATATATCTGCATCATCTAAATTATTAGTAATTATAATTTCTTCATTATATATATCATTTAATAATTTAATGAAAAAATCAACATGAAACGGATCTGTTTTTTCAAGAAAACCCGGCCAAAACCCATAAACAAATACCTTTTTCATATATTAAATATAATATTAAATCTTTAAATCTTTAAATCTTTAAATCTTTAAATCTTTAAATCTTTAAATCTTTAAATCTTTAAATCTTTAAATCTTTAAATCTTTAAATCTTTAAATCTTTAAATCTTTAAATAATAATCTTATCTTTTTTACTAATTTTATTCCACTCTTTAAGAATAATATTTAAAAAATATTAGTTTCATATTTAAATTTCATCCAAATATCGCTTATTTTTAATTATAATAAAATATTATTTTTTAAATACTAATTTTTTAATATTCTCAACAGCATTATTATAGATAATATCAATATTTATTCCTTCATTAAATATTGGTTCATTCACCATTCTAAAATATTCTTCATCGCTCATATTAATCATTCTATCAATAACAGCATCTATTGAAGATTCTGAAGTATCTTCAAGAACTATAAAACGTTTTGTATTAAAATGCTTAGAAATATGTGGGGAACCCCAATATATAGGAACAATACCTGCACGAAACCCATTAATTAGTTTTTCAGTTATATAATGTTCAATTTTTGTATTCTCCATAGTTATAACAAACTTTGTATTTTTATAAAAGTTAATTAGATTATCACTTGACCATGAACCTTCTATTCTTCCTCCAATATTATTCTTGTATGATCCTCCATATATAATATTCATTTTTTTTTCTAATTTATCTAAGAAAAGTCGACGATCGAGTGCACCATCATTACCTATTACAGCGGATACTAAATTATTTTTAATACATTTTGATGGTTCAAAACTTAAATTTGTATAAGAAACAATATATGGAATATATAATGGAAACATGATATAATTATCATTTGTTGGATTATATCCAAGAATACATGTATAAGATGAAAGATATTTTACATTATAATATGCCTCGCCGGTATATAAAAAAGTTGCTTCCCATTTCTTGCAATTTAAATAGTAGTCACTTTCAATACGTGCAAATACACTATTAAATAATATATCTGCATCATCTAAATTATTCGAAATTATAATTTCTTCATTATATGTATCATTTAATAATTTAATGAAAAAATCAACATGACATGCATCTGTTTTTTCAAGAAATCCCGGCCACCACCCACTAAAAAAAACTTTTTTCATATTTTATTGATATGTAAAATCTTTATATCTTTATATATATTAGTTTAATAATATTAACAATTTTATTTCTTTTTTTTTTACTAATTTTATTCCACTCTTTAAGAGTAATATTTTTAAATAATAGTTTCACATTTAAATTTCCTCCCAATAAACCCTTATTTTTAATTATAATATCATTTAAACAAAATGGTTTAATATTAATATCAATATAGGTATTATCAACGTATTTTATTTTTTTTATTCCACCTATTAAATATTCTAATATATTTATATCTAATATTATATTTAAATTAATATAATCATTATTGTTATCTGATATTATACTATGTGTATAATTAATATTATTATCATCACAAATAATATCATCAGTCGAATCAGTATTATCAATTATCATATTGATAATAATTTCGTGCTCTATGCTATCATCATCAATATACTGACGAGTTATGCGAGGATACTCGCTTTTACAACAAACATTTATATATACTGGTTCCTTTACATTTTTAAGTAAAATACGGAGTTTCCTTTTATTAAAAGTGCATAAATCATAATATGTTATAGGTAGATTAATATCGTGTTTAATTATTTTTGTTGAAGGATTATAATAATTTTTATTTTTAAAACCCTTATTAAAGAAAAAACTTGCAACATCTATAAAGGTATTTTTAATTATTTCCTTATCTTTAAAGATGCCATCATAAGTATTCTTCCAAAAGTTTAAATCAAAATTATTATATATATCATAATCTCCTGATAAATTGTCATAATCATAATCAATATCTCTATAATTTAATTTACCATAATTATCAAAATCATCTATTGCATTTTTATATGCTATACTTGCCTTTTTAAAACGCTCTATTCTAATAGTTCTTTCATTTTCATCACAGATATTAGTTAGTTTATCAGGGTGACATTCTAATGCTATTTTTTTATATATATTCTTTATTTCATCTCGTGTATATTTATCAATATTATCAATATTCAAATTAAATGTATCAACATACAACATTCATATAACTTACATATAATAATTAAGAATACTTATCTTTATATTAAGAATATTAATTTTATATAGTAAAAAAGAGTTAAATATAAGATTATAATATATTACATAATATATTATTATTTAAAAATGATTGAAACAAATTGGGATAAATTAGAAGAAGTTTTCCCACATATTATAAATAATAATAAAAAATATAAGTTAATATTAGAAAATATATTATTATCATCAAATAATAAATTATTATATACACCAATAGGTTTCCCTATTGATATTTATTTAAATACATTATTAAAAAGGATATTTAACATTATAGTTCCCTTTAGTAAAACAGAACATATATGGGAAAAAAGCATAATATATAGTGAAAATCAGCATTATATTGATATAGATATAATGCATCCTGAAAATATGAAAAATATTGAAAAGATCACATCATTTTTGATTCATATTATAAGTTCAAAAAATGTAAAAATGAAAAAACATTATATAGTAATAAAACATATAGATTTACTTTCAGAATTATTTTGCGATTTCAGGATAATTTTAGAAAAATATTCGCATAATGTAGTATTCATTTGCATAACACATTATATAACAAAACTTGAAACACCTATAAAAAGTCGCTTTAGTACATTTAGAATACCATTATTTACATTTGATGAAATACAAGATATTTTTAGCAATTATTTAAATATATCTATGAATGATTATTTACTAGAAATTAAAACACGTAATATTATTAAAGCATTATTTATATCTGAAATAGAACGTCATCCTTCATCTATTGATATATTAACTAAAGAATTTGTTGAATTTAATTTCCCTCCTTTTGTTGATTTTATTAAAAATTATAATAAAAATAAAAATAATTTATATGATATACGATGTATATCGTATAAATGTTGCCAATTTAATGTATCAATATTGCAAATAATTCAAGATTTTATTAGATTGGTTGATTACGGAACATACTATTTAAATATACGTTATTCATATGAATATGATATTGAAAATATCGAAAATATTAAGAATAATTTGAAATTTGAAATTATTAAGATCGGATTAGATATTGATTATTTATTATCGCAAACAAACAAATGCAAAGAACCTTTATATATTGAAAACTTACTTTGTCAATTGCTAATCTAGTCTGGTTGTTCATCAATAATACTATATAATCTATTTTTGTTTTCGCCATACATAGATACATATTTTTCATTTATTATAATATCTTCTTTTTTAAAACTAAAATTATTATAAATAATATTAGATGCAATAAACTTATCACATTCATAATGTTTATCATATATAATAGACCAATAAATTGATTTAATATTTTTAGTATATTTTTCAAGAAAAATATTGTATAATTGTGCTCCCCCAATAATAAAAGAACTTTCTATAATATCATCATTATCAATATATATTAATGCTTCATCAATATTTTTAAAAACATAAATATCTTTAATATCAGCAATTTCATTTTTAATTTTATCATATTCATTTAATGAAATAATTATATTAATTCTATTTTGCAAAGGTGCTTTTGGTAGAGAATACCAAGTATTTTTTCCCATTATAACACAATTTTTTGTATTTTTATTAAAACAGTTAGAAGTAATATTTTTAAAATATTTTAATTCTTCTGGAATATTCCAACATAATTTATTTTCATATCCTATTCCATATTCTAGAGTAGATGCAACAATAATACTTAAATTTTTATTCATTTATTATTAACAGTAATTAATTAATTAATTAAGTTTAATATTTATATATAAATAAATATTATAAATACTCTACATCTCCTGGTATGTTTTATTCATTATATCAAATACACGTCCTTTATATTCTTCAATTGTTTCCTCTTCTATATACTCAACCATATCACAAACCTTAATATTAATATTGTAATTTTTTACTAAGAATAATTTTAGACAAGAGTGAAGCATAGACTCACCATTATCATAATTATAATGTAAAGAATCGTCTTCATATTTAAGTACAATTGGTAAAATTGGATATTTATGAACAAATGCACCGTTACTAGAGAATTCTGTTATATTTCCAGGTATAGCAGATGTATTACCAGAACCAGGCGCTATAAATAATATTTTATCGCCTGATTTACGATTATCTATACGTTCCTTTATTTTTTTACTCGTATATCCTTTTTCTACAAAAATATTACCTAATAAATCATTCATCTTATCTGTATATCCAATCATCGAATATATTATTACTTTAAGTATTAAATATGATGATCGAGGAAATATGCTAAATAATACGAATCCATCAATAAGTGTGGTGTGATTAAAGGTACATATAAATTTATTATCACTATATAAATACTCCATATATTTAACTAAATCTTCTTTAGATATATTAACATTTAATGAAAGTATATACATAAATATCTTAGCAAATAATAGGATAGTACATATAATATCGCTTTCATTTTTCATATTTTCTAGAAAATATATTGAAAAAAACATCATAAATATAAATAATATTAATCTAATAGGCATCGTAATATAGGAAAAAAATGTTGATAATAAAGAAAACATCTGATTATTTAATATATCTTAATAATATTTAGATATAAATATAATCGCGTATTTCTATACATATATATATATATATATATATATATATATATTATGAATCCTATTTTATTTATTTATAATGTAATAACAAAATACTAACTTATACATTAAAACTTTCACCACACCCGCAAAACTCTTTAGCATTTGGGTTAATAAATGTAAATTCGCTTACAAGTTTATTATCTTTCCAATCCATTACAGAACCAACAATTGCAAATATTGCAGATGGGTCAACAAATATTTTAATATCTTCTGTAATATTAATAATATTATCTTTTGATACTATTTTTCTCCCATCCTCATTATTTATAACATATTTCATTATATAATTCAAACCATTACATCCTTTTTTATTGATACTAATACGTATTCCAAGAGGATGCGGTTTATCTAATAATGAAAACATAGAAATAATCCTAGTGAAGGCGTCAGGCGAAACTGTTATAATAGACTTTGTATGTTGTTTACGTTTCATATTTTTTGTAGAAGAACCTATATTTCTGTATACATATGATTTTTGAAAGTTAAGACGATAATTAATTAAACAATTTTTTAACATTTCAATTTAATATATATTATATATAAATTATATATTAATTTATTAACTAATAATAAATGAACTGGATACATTTATCAATTATTCATAGTATAATAGTTGCATTATTAATATTATATATTAAATACGATAATACACCATATATATTATTTCCTATAATCATAAATATTATTGTTGGTGTATTTAGTATTATATATTTTGTTTTTTATTACAAAGAACATTTTACAAATGAGTTTGTAAAACCTAAATATTATATATATGCATTTGCTGTTTTATTAATAACAGTATTAGGTTATTACATTATTAAGATATGTCCGAATCCTGCATATTTTAGAATATTTGCATCTCTTGAAATAATAATAATATTATTATTTACTATATATTTTAAAAACGATTTCAAAATATCAATACAAACTATTATTGGGTTGGTGTGTGGGTGTGCTTCTATTATATTAATTTCTTTAGATGAAAATAATAAATAACTATATAAAAGATATTTATTATAAATAATTATTATTTATGACATTATTATTGGGGGAATGGATCACAGATAAGGAAGTATTAGAAAAAATAAAGAATGACTATAATAATGCATCTCCATTTCCATCTGTTATAATTCCTAATTTTTTCAAAGTAGATGTAGCAGAACAAATATATAGTTGCTTTCCAAAAGCGGAAGGTACAGATGCAAAACAATTTATAAAGGATGGGTGGCATGTATATGATAATCCAATTGAAGGTAAACTTGCGATGAATGACTTTAACGTTATGCATAAGCATGGTGCTATATTAACAGATGTATGGGATATTTTAGAATCATCAGAACTTGTTGATATTATATGTAATATAACAGGTATAGAAAATCTTGAGAAAGATCCTCATAGACATGGAGCAGGATTACACTGTCACCCACGAGATGGAAGATTAGATATGCACCTTGATTATTCTATTCATCCTATAACTGGTAAAGAAAGAAGAATAAATTTATTAATTTATATGAATAAAAATTGGCAAGATGATTGGAATGGGAAGTTAGAATTATGGGAAGGTGATAAAAACTGTATGACAAAAGGACCTATTCAAAGTATATCGCCTAAATTTAATCAAGCAGTATTATTTAGAACATCAGATATAAGTTGGCATGGGATGCCAGAACCTGTAAAATGTCCTGAAGGAGAATGCCGTAAGAGTATTGCTATATACTATGTTTCTGAGTGTAGAACAGATGCTTACATTCGTAAGAAGGCACTATTTCAAGCAAGACCAAATGACACAATAAGAGATGTGCAATCTAATTTTGAAGCATATGATAAATTATGTAATATTCGCGTAGAACGTATATTGACAAATGAAGATATTAAAAAGTTTGATCCTTTATGGACACCTCGATGGTCATAAATAGTAGAAAATATAGAATTATAAAGAATATTACAGGAATCTTTATTTTTATTATTATCTAATAATAAATGGGTTGGGTCCAATTATCTATATTTCGTAGTATATTAGTTGCATTATCAATATTATATATTAGATATGATAATACACCATATATAATGTTTCCTATAATAATAAAAATTATTGTCGGTGTATTAAGTCTTGTATATTTTATTTTATATTATAGAGATCACTTCACAAATGAGTTTATTAAACCTAAATATTATATATATGCATTTACAGTTCTATGTATGACTATTTTAGGGTATTATATTATTAAGATATGTCCTAATCCTGCATATTTTAGAGTTTTTGTTTCACTACAAATTATATTTTTATTATTATTTACATATATATTAAATAACAAATTTAAAATATCTATTCAAACTAAAATAGGATTGATATGTGGATGTGCTTCTATAATATTAATTTCTTTAGATGAAAATAATAAATAAAATCTAAATATGATTCTTATACATTAATGTCGAATACTTAGGAATATCAAAATTATAATATTCTTTCTTTGCGTTCTTTTTATCTTTTATCCATATTCTTACAATATAATAAAACTTCTTTGGACTAATAGATATGCCATTTATATTATATATAATATTTTCATCATTATTATTTGCAAAGTTTTCACCAATAATATTAGCACATAAAGTAAATAATTTATTTTCAAGTTCATCTGACATTATTTTAAATGAAAAACATCCACCATTAATATTTAATTTATCTTCATAGCGTGGCATTATATCCTGTCTCATAATAAAAAACATACCTTTTTTAAATAATTCTTTAAATGCTTTGAAATAATTTATATAATCATCTACGGTTGATATTACACCTAACATTTTATAACTCTTGTCATCCCAATTATTATCATAAGGATCATGAAAATATAAATTCCACGAATCATTTAAAAATATCTTATCATTATTTAATTGATTACACATTTATATAAAATATATATAATATTCTTTTATATAAATGTGTAATCAATTAAATTAATGTATATATATTATCCTTTTATATAAAGATATAATATATATATTTTATATAAATGTCAATACTTATAACAGGTGGATGTGGATTTATTGGATCTAATTATATTAACACTCTGTTACAATCTAATTTATTTAATAATAATGAGTTTGATTATGTAATAAATATAGATAAATTAGATTATTGTTCTAATAAATATAATATTAATAGTAATGATAGTAATAAATATATATTTATAGAAGGAAGTATTTGCGATAAAAAGTTATTAAAAAGTATCTTTGATAAATATAATATAGAATATATATTGCATTTTGCAGCCCAAACTCACGTTGATAACTCTTTTGATAATTCAATTAATTATACTATTGATAATATTTTAGGAACTCATCAACTTATAGAATGTAGTAGATTATATGGAAATATTAAGAAATTTATTCATATTTCAACTGATGAAGTATATGGCGAAATTGAAATTAATAGCGAGGATAGTACAGAAATATCATTATTAAACCCCACTAATCCATATGCAGCTACTAAAGCAGGCGCCGAGTTTATTGTACGTAGTTATTATTATTCATATAATATTCCTATTATAATTATAAGATGCAATAACGTATATGGTGCAAGGCAATATCCAGAAAAAATAATTCCTAAATTTATTACATTACTAAGTGATAATAAGAAAATGTCCATTCATGGTTCAGGATTAACACGACGTAATTTTATATATATTGATGATGTCATTAATGCTATAAATATTATCTCTATAAAAGGTGAAATTAATAATGTTTATAATATTGGGTCGACTGATGAATATAATGTTATTGAAATTGCTACAATTTTACTTAATCATATAAAAGGACCTGAAGAAAAAATTGAAGATTGGATAGAATATATTAAAGATAGAAATTTTAATGATTTCCGATATGCTATTAATACAACTAAATTAAATAATCTAGGATGGGAGAAAACAATAAATTTTAATGATGGAATTAAAAAAACTATAGAATGGTATATGAATAATAATACTAAAAATTGATAATATTAAATTATGTATTATTTAATATAAGTAGATAGATATGTTTGAAAATATTATTAGAGATACTTCTACAAATACATTTGATTGTTATGAAGATGATTATGAACCAGATTATGATGCATCTGATTATACATATACATATACATACAATTATACTTACTATAACAAAAAATTATTCTAAAATATATATATAAAAAATGATATAAAATCATATAAATCTTTATTAATTATTAAAGATATAATGCAAGGTATTATTAGTTTTTCTGATAGAGTTGCTTTTAATATTAAAAGTAATGATCATAAAGATATTATATTAGATCAGTTAAAAACGCTTTGTAATATTAAGATTTTACAAAGACATCACCATAATCTTGATACTAATAATGTTAATTTTATATTATCTAATCACCTAATGAACTTGCGTTCAAATGGTAATAGGTATTATCTCTATTTCACACTATATAATAATATAGAAACCATGTATTTTATAGATAAAAAAATACATCCTGGATATCAACGACCGCGAATCATTTTTGGCAGAGGATTATTTGATAAGAAACTATTTAAGAATACATTACTTGATGGCGAAATGGTTAAATGCAAAGATAATAAGTGGACATTTTTAATAAATGATATTATATGTTATGAAGGCATTTACTTAAATAAAATATTGCTACCTGATAGATTAAAAATTATATATAATTTATTAGAAAATCAATATACACCAGATAAAATTATAGATGTTTGCACTTATAAAGTAAAATGTTACTTTAATATGTATAAAGAATCAATTGAAAATATTATGAAATTGTCAAGTAATCTTAATTATACATGTAGAGGAATATATATTTGGCCTTATGATATTAAATATAAACCTAAATTATATAATTTTGATGAAAGTTCTGTTATTGATGTAGTAAGAAAAACTAAGGATTTAACAGAGTTTAAAAGTATGGAAATTGCAAAGGAACCTTCTATTGTGGAAATTGCAAAGGAACCTTCTATTGTAGAAATTGCAAATGTTTTGAATAATGAAGAAAAAATACTATATATTGTTAAAACAAATGAACCAGATATTTATAATGTATATGATAATGAAGATGTCCTTAATAAACCTAGTATAGGTATAGCGTTAGTTCAAACTTTGAGTGATAGCAAATTACTAAGAAATTCATTCCGTGATAAAAATGCTATAACTAACATTAAATTTATATGTATATTTGTTGAAAAGTTTAAAAAGTGGCGCGCATTACGACCTGTATGAATATTTTAAATTATTTATATAATATATTTATTTTTTCAAATTTATGTAAAAATATATAATAATGACAATTATTTGTGAACTTTCTTTTACATAACATTAATGTTAATGTCTTTATTAATATGGTCCTAAAGATCTTAGAAAGTGTTAAAAATAATAAAATATATTACATAAACTATATCATGTTATTTTATTATAAATTATAATATTTCTTAGAGTACTTATATACTACTTTTGTTGGACGCGGTATTCCATCAAAGTTATAGTTTCCTTGTAAAGTAAGGACGCAGATGTTCCATAAAGTAGAATATAATCCATTCTTATTAGAATATATAAGACCACCCTCGCGTAGAGGGTTTCTAACACGCCCCTTATCATCGATACCATTTTTTTTAATCTCATCCAACCATTCGATATAAATATCACGTTCCATCTTAATTTTCATGAACAATTCAATTTTTGACAATCTATTATTACATTTGATTGTAGTAACAGTTGTTGACATCTGTTGTTTTTGAAATTAACTTGTAGTTTGCTTTGTAGTTGACTTGTTGTTTGCTTTGTTGTTTGCTTTGATATAATTTAATAATAGCAAACATCAATTTCTTTAAATATAAGATAAAGAATAGAACAAAAATATTCTCAAATGACAAACTAATTACCCATTATATTCTTAATATTTATTATACCTGAATATATTTATAAAAAAATGATAATTTATATATGATATAATAATAATATAATATGATAATAATATAATATGACAGATTTAAAAAAGTTTTCTTTTGATGAACTTATTGATATTTGTAAGACCAATAATATTCCCTATATTGGCACTAAAAATAAACCTTTTACTGCAACAACTCTGATTAAGATTATAAAAGCAAATAGATTAAAAGATAATGCTATTAAAGAAGAAATTATTGTTCCACCTATTTGCACAACATCAAATAAACTAAATATGATAGATTTATTTGCCGGAACAGGTGCTTTTAGTTTAGCGTTTAATTCAACAAATGCTGTTAATATAGTATTCAGTAATGATATGTGTATGGCATCTAAAACAATATATGATGAGAATTTTGATCATAAACTTACACTTAAAAATTTAAATGAAATTAATGTAGAAGATATACCATCACATGATATATTAACTGGTGGGTTTCCCTGCCAACCATTCAGTATTGCAGGACATCAAGAAGGATTTAAAGATGAACGTTCAAATGTTTTTTGGAAAATATTATCTATAATAGATTACCATAAACCTAGATGTGTTATATTAGAGAATGTTAAAAATATATTATCACATGATCAAGGTAATACATTTAATACAATAAAATGTAATCTTGAAAATAGAGGATATCATATTTGTTTTAAGATTCTAAATACTTCTGATATTACAGGAATTCCCCAGCATAGAGAGCGTATATATATTGTTTGCTTAAAATCAAAAAATGTTTTTGATAAGTTCAGTTTAGATTTTCCTAAAATTGATAAAAAAAAAACATCTTCATTCTTTGAAGATGATGTTCTATCTAAGTATTACTATACAGATAAATCAAGCACTTGGACTCTTATAAAAAATAGTGTAGTAAAAAAAGATATTATATATCAATATAGAAGAGTTTACGTAAGAGATAATAAGAGTAGCGAATGTCCAACATTAACTGCAAATATGGGAAGTGGAGGTCATAATGTTCCTATTATTCTTGATGATAATGGAGTTCGTAAATTAACACCACGAGAATGTTTTAACTTTCAAGGGTTCCCATTATCATATAAATTACCAAATCTGTGCGATTCAAATCTTTACAAATTAGCAGGAAATGCTGTTTCAGTTCCTGTAGTAAATCTAATTGCAAATAGAATCATTCCTTTACTTCTAGAGGAATAAATATATCTTCAAATATTCCTTCATATACTTTTTTATAGTATGGTTCTATCTGTGGTTTTAATGATTCCCACGTTATGCGCGGACGACGCCCTTTTTTTGTTTGATCGTCAAATGTTTGTAATTTGCTTACTTTTATATTTTTCCATTCTTCAGATGTTCTTTTTAATGATACTTTATATAATATAAAATGATCAATCAACCATTTGCGTGCATCAAGAAAATATATAACATCCCACTCAGAAGATGGTGTAAATGATAGTGGACCATTACTAGTAAAACATTTACATTCTTGCTTTCCTTCTTTTAGTGATTGTAAATCACCTTTTTTACAATTCCATATTGAAGTTATATCTTGCAGTTTATTATGAATTATAAATTTTACAATATTCTCACTAATATCTTCAGGAATAGATGGCAGTCTTACGTTAACTCCTATATCATGTGTTGTATTTATCCTCCCGAATACATATGTTTTATGTAAGTTATATTGTTCTATTAGCAATTCTTTAGTGTAAGTGTCTTTGTTCATTATTTTTACAAGTGGTTCAACCTTTATACGTTGTTTATTACATGTACGCATATTATGTCCTGTGCGCTTACAAATAGAGCATAGCATCTTGATTTATCTTGATTTATCTTGATTTATCTTGATAGTGTTATTTTTTCTAATTTAATTAATCATTTTTTTAACAAATTATCTATATATATCCCATATAAATTACCTATTTCATAATAGCACTAAGTGATGCATGAGATTTGTAGTTAGATAATTCAAAATCTTCATATTTAAGGTTTTCAATCCATTTTATTTTCTCACATGCAGACAAAGATATATCAGGTGCATTCTTTTTTATGATAACTTTTGGAAAATTATATATTTCATTATCTATTTGCCTATTTACTTGAGGTTTATGTTCTTCATAAATATGGGCATCGCATATAGATAAAGATATTTCATATGCTTCTATATGAAGGACGTATGCTAATATTTGAGTTAATAATGCGGTGCTTGCAATATTAAAAGGTAGACCTAAAAATAAATCTGAACTTCTTAATGTCATATGACACGAGAGTCCTTTTGAACTTCTATTAAATATATATAATATATGACAAGGAGGAAGAGCCATTTTTTTAAGATCCATTGGATTCCATGCAGATAGTACAGCGCGTCTACTATTATTGTCTTTTGATAATTCTTCTAAAATATATTTAAGTTGGTCAATACCTGTATTTTCAATATCACTATCTGTATAAATATAATTATCACTATATGTATCAGAGTCTGTATCAGTAGATACTGACGAATCGCTATCTGTATAATTATCATATTCTTTTCCAAAATTTCTCCACTGCCAACCATAAACAGGTCCTAATTCACCTTCAGGATAATCAAGACCTATGCTATCTAAATATTCACGTGACGAGTTTCCATCCCATATATGGATATTTTTAGATTTTAACTCATTTGCATTTGTCGAACCTCTTAAAAACCATAACAGTTCCTCGACAATACCGCGAAAAAATACCTTTTTAGTGGTAATTAGAGGGAATGATATATTAATATCTTTAAAATTAATCATGCTACCAAAAATAGATATTACATAACCATTACGTGTCTTCTTTTTTTCTCCATTAGTTAAGGCATCTCTTAATAAATCAATATATCCAATCTCACTATTATAATACATTTTTTGTATTTTAATATATATATAATAATAATACTATTTTTATATATATTATAAAAAAAATAAATATTACATATAAATAATTACTTGAATCCAAATGAAGGTCGTCAATTCAAGAGGTCATGATTATATATTTATTTAGTTAAATTACTAAAAACATTATATCATCTTCTTAAGATTTACACAATTATTATCAAGAAGTCTCTGATAATTATTCCCACAAATACAATCATCACCGCAGATTGTGCAAAAACTCACACATGCCTTTTTAGTTTCAATTTTACGTTTATCTTTTAATTTATTTAAAAGAAAGTCCTTATATATGAATAAATATTTAATTTCTGTTGAAATATTATTTTTAATACAATTCATATTATTCTTAATATATTTTATGTATTAATATATTATCAATTTTTTATATAAAAAATGTAAAATTGATAATCTAGATATTTAAAATTATAAATATAAATAATGTATTACAAAATTATCTTAAATAACAACGCGCACAATATTGCTCTATGTATATATGAAAAGATAAAAGACATTAAAAGTGATAATAAGGATTGGTTAATTAATAACACGAATGGATATATTTTCAATCATTTAGAATTACCTATGTATAATAAGGAAGATTTAGAAAAAGTAATATATGAGTATGGTATTCAAAAAGCAATCGAGAAATTTGTAATAAATAAAAAATATTATGAAAATATTATTGCATTAGTTGATAATGATGAAAGCAATATATATATAGGAATCGCTTATTATATAATAAGTGAAATGTTTCAATTTATGTCATTTGAATATTAAAGTTTGCATAGGTTATTTGATCTATATGGTGTAATTTATTGCTTCCATTTTTTACCACAAATTAAACAATTCATAAATAATGTTGATGCTTCATCTCCTGAACGTGTCTGTAATTCATAATAACTTACCTTCTTACTTTTACAACGCGAACATTTAATCATATCAGACATAGGTACCAATTTAATTTCATAAGCCGCTTTTAAACGCAATTGATTGCGCTCATCAATTTCTTTCCATCTTTCCGGAAATATATCTTTACATTGCATATATGGAAGCATATGAGGATGAAATTCTTTTTTATTTATCATTCTATCATATAGTTTATCATTACCTATATAACTATCTTTCTTAATATTTGAATAAATGCTTCTTGAAATATTTGAATATATTTCTAAAAACATAGGGCATTTCCAAGATAATTGTATTTTAGCATTATTAGCATAGTCGATTGTTGCATTAAATATGCCGATTTCTAAATCATTCACTTCTAATTCTGAAATATTTAAGTTACTCATAACTAATTCTTTAAAATCTTCACGTATCTGGTGTTTATTATATCTATTTATAGTATCTGTTTGATTTTTACTATCTTCATCTATTTTTATATATTTATTTATCTCTGTATTTAAATCATAATAAATATATTCATTTGTCATATTCAAATTATTATACTAGTATAAGTAATATTTTATATCATTTTTTACATATATTATATAAATTTTAAAAAAATGATATAATGATATTATTACATTATCAATATAATATAATTTCAAAAAAATGAATATAAACTTAACAGATTTTATAACTGAAGATGTAAATATTATTGAATTTTTCTTCTGTAAAGATATTATCGAAGATGATCTTATTGATGTTGTTATAAATAATGATATTGAAAGTATTGTTGAAAGAAAATATAAAAAATATAAAGAAGAAAAATATAAATCTTATCATCATAAAGATAAAGTATATACTTACGAATTATCTAATGATAATCAATATGTATCTTCTAAAATAGTGATTAAATCTAGATATGTCACATATAATAATTATAATTCGAACCTATTTATATTATCATCTAAAATTGATAAGTTTCCTCAGTATATTTTCCCTTGCACTAATGAGATTGACTATATTTCAACATATTCTATAAAAGAATACAAAATAAATAATAGAATATCATTACTGTTAAGATACGATTATTTAAATGATGATGAAAAAAAAGTTTCTACAAAAACATTTTACATAGAATACAGACATTCGCCTAATGTTGAAGTTGATAAAATTAATGAATATATTAATAACATCGTGAATACCTATATAAATTGCTAATAAATATTATATTTATTTTTCTTTTATTATAATTAAAAAAATGATATATAAAATATATTAAATTAATATACAGAAATATTAATTACTAAATTATCATAATGATTGATACATCAAATATGCCTATTTCAATCTCTGATATTAATTTTGCCGATTTTGCAGTATTTGTTGATATGTATAATGATACAGGAGAGAAATGGGACATTTGTACAGATGAAAATAATAATCATACTAATAATGATGACGCTTTGAAAGATTACTATGACGCTTATTGTTCTTATCTTGTATCGCGCAAATATAATATTGATACTATTAAAATATATCGAAAGAATGCTATTATTGACTTCTATATTACTCAAAATAATATTGATAATTCATTAAGAAACATTTTAGACAATTATTATATTGCAAATGTCAGAGATACATTTAATAAAAAATTAAATCCACCGCCATGTTTCTTTCATCAAGCGAGAATGGAACAAAAAAATGAGGAAGACCGCGAAAAACGAGAGATTGAAACAGATGATGTAGCACAGCACTATATTAATCTTCGGAATATGTATAAAACTGCATATGAAGAAATGAATAATGTAAATAATGTCCAAAATAATGATAATGTAAATGATAATAATATTCGAAATGATTATAACGACGAATTAGAAAGTAATAATGACAAATACTTTGATCATTATGAAGAATACTATAATATTTATGATAGTGATTATTATTCAGATAATGAATATTATAGCGATACTTATTCAGATGATTACTACGACAACAACGATTACTAATATTATTATTATACCCTTATAATATATATATAAATATGTATAATTATATATTTTTTATTTTAAATTATAAAATTATATAAACATATGATAATATATGTAATCATAAAGTAATAAATAATGCCAACACCTTCAAAGAAACAACCTGTGCAAGTAACTCAATCAGTTTCATCAGAAATTCAACATGCTGAACCCGCCTCTAAAAAAAAGAAACCTGTTGTACCATCTACTACAACTGATGCGACTACTGTAGTAACTGCCCCAACTGCTTCTACAACTCCTATTGTTCGAACAGCGCCTGTTGTTGTACCAGTTGTACTACATACTGTACCTGTAATTACTACGGACACAACTACTACACCTGTAGAACCAGTAGCAGATAATGTATTATCAACTATTATTGACAAAGTTAATTCTCTAGCTGCGAATATTAAAGATATTCAAGCAAATCTGAAAGTATTGAGTAAGGAATATGACAAGCAACAAAAAATTATTGAAAAAGCACAAAAGAAACGCCAGAATGCTAAAAACTCACCATCTGGATTTGCTAAACCAAACAAGATCTCTGATGAACTATGTGATTTTATTGGTGTTCCTCATGGAACTGAAAAATCACGTACAGATATTACAAGATTTATTAATGCCTATGTAAAAGAGCATAACCTAAATAAACCTGAGAATAAACGCTTTATTCTACCTGATACTAAACTCAAGAAAATTCTTAATGTAGGTGATAGCGAGGAAATTAATTATTTTATTCTTCAAAAACTAATCTCTCATCATTTCCCTGCAAGTGCTAGTAAGACAGCTGCTAAAGTAGCAGTATAAATTAAGATAATGATGACATATATATTATATTACTATAATATCATTAAAATGTTTTTTTTATAAGTTATTTTAATTACACTAAATAATAATCAAAAATTAAAATAATCAATATTAATCAGGAGGTGTATATGAATAATACTAAAAATAATATACCAAGTAATATACCGAGTAATATACCGAGTAATATACCAACAATCGATTATTATAATGACCTAAAAAGCATAAAAAAAGAATTAGAAGAAAAAATATACAAACAACTCTCGAAGGACGAAAGTTTTAGTGAAATGTTAGATAACATTAAGAATAATTTTATAAATAATAATATATCAATTGTTGAAGATAATTTATCTAAATCAGATTCAACAAATTACAAAAGTTTTAATGGTAAAATTATTAATATATTAGAAATTATAGAAAATATATTACGTAATCACACTTGTTTAAATGATGATTTAATTATAAAAGAAACAATTTGTGATGATATTCAAACAAAAATAAAGCTTATTGATACTGATGTCCCTCAACTTCGAATAACACCTGAAGAATTAAATAACATTATTAAAACCTATATAAAAGAAACATTTAGTACTGTCACAGATGAACAAAAGATAAAAATTTTAGAATACTTAATAACATTAAAATATTATAGTTGCATATTAAGAAAGAATGATAATCGAGGGCAGTTTTTAGATAAGGAAATTAAGAGATTAGATGAAGAAATATCAAAAACAAAATCAGATATACTAAACAAAAATAAACGCTACCGTTTAAATTCAGATGGTTCTGAAATTAAGGATGAGAATGGTAAATCACAAGAGATAAATCTTGGACAATTATTAACTTCTGAACAAGATAATCTAAAAAAATATCATGAAGAATATAAAAAATTTTATAAAGAATTATGTAATTATTTAAGAATATATATATATGAAATATTTGATATTGCGAGAATTTGTGAAGAAAAATTAAATAATGAAGCAAAAGATACATCTAAAAAAGATATACCTAAAAGAAAAGATGCAAAAGGGGTAGTAAATGAACATGAAATATATATAAATAAATTTAAAAAAGAGATTTACTATAACGTTATTAATATTATTAATACACGATCAAATGATGATTTAGTTGCATTGCAAGATAGTAATAACCAAAAAATTGATTTAGAAAGTAGAAAAAAATTATTAGCAGAAATAAAAGATTTATTAGATGCACAATTAAAAAAATTAAGTGATGTTCTTAATTTTTTAATTAAATCAAATAAACTAGAATATATTGAAGAAATAAAAAGTATCAAAAGTATTTTTAAAGATTATGTAAAAGAAAAGGAATACAAGGATCCAATATTAGCATTAATTGTAAATGAAGAAAATGAAATAGTTAAATTTTTAGCAATAAATGCAGAAGAAACTAAAATATATAACGAGAGAATTAAAATGAAAAAACAGAATGGAGGAGAAAGAAAAAATAATAAATATTACGAAGATAAATATGAAAATATAAAAAAATTAAAAGAAAGTATTGATAAACTTCTTAAAAAAATTAAAGAAACAGAAGGAATTGAAGATAATGATGACCCTTTTGAAAATAAAGATAATAAAAATATTATGTTAGATCCTAGTAGTAATATAATTTCTATTTATAAAAATATATGGAATGATTATATAAAAGAAACAAAAAAAAATAAAGCAAAAGGCGCTAGTATCGAAACTTTGAAACAAGATGACCGACTATATCAACGTTTTATTGATAATAATTTAGACCCATTAGAAGTCTTAAAAATAACATTTCAGGATAAAGTTATTTTCATATGTATTATATTAATTATTAGAACATTTGCGATGGTTTTGATAGAATTTTTAATTGAATATGATTTTATAAGTACATTATTTAGAGGTATATTAGTTTATTCAGCATTATATATTTTATTAATAATATTAAGTGTTATAGTTGTAAATTATGATTCATATAAATTGCGAATACTTGTAAATTATCTTAATTTTCATATTAATTCATCAAACATATTTTTTCATATTTTATTATTTGTCCTATTTAATGGGTTAATATTAATTATCATTAATAATAATGATTTAAATAACGTAGATAATGTATTCAATTATACATATATCTACAAATATATATATGAAATTATAGATAAAACTAGTACAAATTCTGAATTACGTTTATCACAAAAAAATAAGATAATGTTACAATACAGAATGGATATTATTACTATGATCGTATTTATATTTACATCACTATTAATATTAATTTTATAATATTATATTACTTTTGCTTTGGGTAATATGTTAAAATTAATGAATATTGTGCACCATAATTTAATAGCGACGAGTTAATAAAGTCATCTTTTGTCAAATTATTTTCATTTAATACTATTATTTTACCAAGATTAATATCAATATCTATAACCTTTATATTTACATATTTATTACTATATGTTTTCAGTTGCAAATAATCATATTTAGATACTATATTCAAATTATATTCATCATATTCTATTATATTTGAATAGTCAATATTTATTTCATATAAGTTTTTTTTTTTAGTATTTTTAGTAACTATATTGGATGGCATTAGTATATTATCAATATTAGTTTCGATGTAATTATTATCATCATTGTCATATTTATTCAATTTATAATCATTTATATTACTTATTTTAATATCATCTTTACCTAAATCAAGTTCATTATTTAGATTATCTAAAAAATGAATTTTCCAATTTTTATTTACTAAGTTAATATTGTTATTGATATTATTATCTTTATTTATTAATTTCCATATATCCCAATTACCTGCTGTTTTACTATACAAAAAATTAAATTTAAATGTTTTGTGATTGTCTGTAATAACTAATATTACATAAGGAGTTCGATTTTTTACATATAATGGAAATAATATTTTTAATGGTTCTATAATGTTATTTTGTAAATCTATATTTATTGTGAAAAAAAGTTTGTTACGCAAAGGATTATTTATCCAATCTCTACTAAAACTATTTATTATTAATGTTTTTTTATTAATATTAGTATTAATTGTAGTTAAAACTTTCTCTATAATTTCTGGTATCATATTAATATTATTAACATTATTAGGATTAGTAATATTATTAACATTATTAGGATTATTTATATCAATATTATTATCAATATTTGCTAATACTGTGTTTGATATAGTTCTGCTATTTTCATAATCTCTCACTCTAATTAGTAATTCTTCATTTGTTAAAATTTCCTTTCTAGTATTATATTCTTCATTAGAAAGATCATTATTATTATAATTAGCATCAGATATATCATTATTGATATTATTGATATTATTTTCAACAGATGTTGTAACAGACGTTCCCTCTATATTAGAAGATTCAGTAATAATATCAATATTTTTATTTACATAATCTTTCATCTTAGTTAAAGTAATTGTGTTTAATTCCATTAGTTTTATAGTATTATTCATTAATATTGCATCTTTACACATAGATGTTATTATTATGTTAATAATATTCAACAACACTTCTGGATTTAAAGATAATTTATATTTGTCAAGTAACATCTTGCTAGATGCTTGAATTATTATATTCTTATTTTTTTCAGATTTAAAATCATCAACCACAGTCATTTTTCTTAATTGTTAATAATTGCACTATTATTTTTGCTTATATAATTATTTTATATTTCTTTTACTTAAATATGCTTCAATATTTGGTCGATATAAATAATCTCGACTTATAATCATATTATCATCTGTTATATTATTATCACTAGTTATACAATTAATAAATTTTTCATCTTTATAAGGACTTGGTAATTTTAATTTCTTATATTTTAAAATACAATTTAACCATCTTATCTGATGTGTCATCGAGAACATTCCGCATTCAGTATTTTTTTTCTGATGCTTTAAAGTATTATATGTTATTCTAAAATTACTATTAGGATATATTATATTCAAACTCTTTTTTATATTATTAATAAATTTTTTAACATACAAAGGAATATTAATAGCATTACTATCATAATAGTGTGCACCATAACATTTATTTCGCGGGTCTATTATAATAAATGTAGATGTCCAATGAGAACCACTCTGATTATGTTTATCAAGGTTAGTAATTAATCCTAAGTGCTTAATATTTTTGTTAATATATTTTTTAATATCAAGAGAACATATTTTACTATATAAACATCTTCCAAACTTATCTTCTTCAGAGAAATCAATTGGATAAACACCTAAAAATGCATATTTATATTGCTTACATAGATCATATTGTTTCATTACATCTTCTATATCATAATTACTTAACCATTCTGTTTTATTTTTATACCATTCTATTGGCATTTCTGGACGTAATTCTTCATTCTCAATAATTTTTATTAGTTCCTTTGTTTTTGTATTATTCGCTATTTTAGATATAGTCCCCGACCAACACCAATATTGCTTATCATCACATATCGGTTTAATCTTTTCATTCAATAGTTCAGATAATTTTGATATTTTATCAGTTTTCTTATATGTGATTTTGTCCGCCTTATATTTATTCCATGTATCTATTAAATATATTAATGATACTTTCGAAAATATATAGGGATTTTTTGCATTCTTTGGACTATTATATTTAATAGTTTCCTTACTCATTTATGATATATATTTATCTACATAATATACAGAAAGTTATTTATAATTAATAAAAATAAAAATGTATAAAAATAAAAATTGATATATATATAAGTATATTAAAATATTAAAATTATGGGTATAAATGAAGATTTACGTTCATTTATTAATAAATATAAGGTTGAGAAAGGTAAGCCTTATACAAATACTAGTATAGGTTATCCAAAAGTATCTCTATATGTCCCTGACGATAATTATGAAGAATTTACTAATATTTATAGTTTAGCACTCACAAATGGTCTCCCCTTATATTTTACTGAAAAACCAACAGAACCCAGTTCACTTCGTGTTGATATAGATTTCCGTTTTACTATACCCGATGATAAATCAGGTATTTATAATTCTCATGATTCTAATTCTTCATTAAATAGTAAGAAGAAATATGATCGTGTTTATACATTAGATAATATATTTATTATTGTAAATAATTATTTTAAAATAATTAATCAATATTTAGATGTTCCCGATGAAGCAAATATAGCATATGTTATGGAAAAACCAAATCCTGTCGAGTTTAGAAATAAATTAAAAGATGGTTTGCATATTATATTTCCACATATTATTGTTAATAATAATGTTCATCACTTTATTAGACGGAAGATTTTAGATGTTGCAGTTGATATTTTTAAAGATTTACCAATATGTAATGATTATGATTCTATTGTAGACAAAGCAATTATAGATGTTAATTGCTGGCAGATGTATGGGTCGCGTAAACCAGATTGCGATACTTATCGGGTTTCAAGCATTTATAAATATATTAATAATGAAACTACAAATACAGAATATACATTAAATGCTACTGATGAAATAAACTTTATTAAATTATTTTCTATGCGTAATTTTTCTAATAATATTCAAAACTTTGTTAAACCTGAATTTGATGTTGAAATAAGTCAGTATAGTAAACATATATTACCTGCAATAGACCAAAAATTAAAAAGTAAATTGCAAAGTAATATTTTTGGAAAATCATTAAATATTAATCGCAGTTATATTTCAGACGATGAATTCAATTTTGCTAAAAAATTAGTAGATTGTTTGTCATCTTCAAGAGCAGATAATTATACTGATTGGATTAATTTAGGTTGGGTCTTAAGAAATATAGATTATAGGCTTCTAGAAACTTGGATAGAATTTTCGAAAATTAGTAGTATTTATATTGAAGGTGAATGTCAGCATTTATGGGATAAAATGAGAAAAGATAATATGGGAATAGGCACTTTGAGATGGTGGGCAAAGCAGGATAATTTAGTAAAATATGTAAGTATTCTTGACAAAGCTATTCTACCAAAAATAGATCAAAGTATCTCAAGTGATGGTGCGCACTATGATATCGCATGTGTTGTTCATTCAATATTTAAAGATGAATTTAAAGCAATCTCAAAGGATATATGGTATAAATATGATAAACAAAGGCACCGATGGGTTCGTGCAAGAGAAGGTTTAGACCTTCGTAAAATCTTAAGCACAGATATTTGCAAAAAATTTATGGAGCGTTCTAATTATTATAATGAATATACTGATGACCCTACATTAAAAGCAATTAATGATGAAAGAAGTAAGAAATGTCTTAAGATCGCTACTCAATTGAAGAACTCAAACTTTAAAGATTCCATTATGAAAGAATGCAGAACTCTCTTCATAGATGAAAAGTTTGAAGAATTACTAGATAGTAGATCTCATTTGATTGGGTTTGATAATGGTGTTTATGATTTAAAAATGCATATGTTTCGAGATGGGATGCCTGATGATTACATTCTGTTAAGTACAAAATTAAACTATATTAATTATAATACTGAATTACCAGAAGTAGCAGAAATTAATGAGTTTTTCTCTAAGTTATTTACTAATAAAAATCTGAGAAATTATGTTATGGATGTATTAGCATGTATTATTGATGGAAGTATCGCACAAGAGCGTTTCTATATATTTACTGGTCAGGGCAGTAATGGCAAATCACGTTTGCTAGATTTAATTCAAAAGTCTATCGGAGAATATTATTGTATACTGCCAATCGCGTTGCTCACACAAAAAAGAGCTGCAAGTAATGCAGCTCAAAGTGAATTAGAAAGAACTAAAGGGCGACGATTTGCAGTAATGCAAGAACCTAGCGAAAATGACCGACTGAATATTGGATTAATGAAAGAGTTGTCTGGTCAAGATAGGATATTAGTAAGAACACTATTTAAGGAACCATATGAATTTAAACCACAATTTAAAATGATATTAACTTGTAATGAACTACCTGAAATTCCTAGTGATGATGGGGGTACGTGGCGACGTATCAAAGTATGCAATTTCTCTAGTAAATTCACAGAGACACCTGATATTAATAAACAGAATGAGTTCTATATGGATATGGAGTTAACAGATAAATTTGAAAGATGGAAAGAAGTATTTATAAGTTTATTAATTGATAGACATAAGCACATTAACCCCATGGCTATTACAGAACCAAGTGAAGTTCGTGTTGCGACTGAAAGTTATAAGCAAAATAATGATATTGTTGGACAATTCATTAATGATAGAGTTATAATAGATCCGCAGATTAAAGAACCACGTATTACTATTACAAAATTATATTCAGATTTCAGATTATGGAGTATATCTAATGTTGTAAAAGGTAAGAAATGTCCTGACCGCAATCAATTAAAAGCATACGTAGAAAAATTATTAAGTAAACCATATGAACCAAAGGGGTGGACTGGAATTGCATATAAGCAAGATGAAGAAGACGAAGATGATGACGAATAAGTAAATATTTAATAATTTTATATTTACATTAAAATTTTGCTAGAAGAAGAACCATAATATATTTCTATAACTTTAAATTTTTTTATATGCAAGAGTCGCCTTCTTAGGTTTTCTTGTATTAGTCTTCACCTTCTTAGGTTTTCTTGTATTAGTCGTCGCCTTCTTAGGTTTTCTTGTATTAGTCTTCACCTTCTTAGGTTTTATTCTTTTACCGCCACCTGTTAAATTTATTACTTGTACTATTTTACTATGAATGTCTGGTTTCTTTTTGCTAAGATAAGCATCTATCATATTTTTGAATATTTTAAAAATTTTATCATAATCTTTTTGGGTTGCATTATTAAGATCTATAAATTTTTTAAGTTCACTATTAAATTGTTCAGGACACCCCGCAAACCAACATAATGATTTAACAGTTCCTGCACGATTTGCAATTTTTTCTATAAATTCTTCTAAAGTTGTATAAGAAATTGCTATTCCTAAACTGATAACTCTAATAGTATATGTTGATGTTTTTGAAGTTGTTAATTCACAGAATGAAAGTTCCTTTTTCTTCTTATTATCATCTAGAATATTATCTGCCAAAAAATTTAAAATACTATTTAATTCATTCAGATTTTTATCAGTTTGCTCAACTTCTTTAGGTTGCTCAACTTCTTTAGGTTGCTCAATCGCGATAGATTGTTCAATTGCATTAGTTTGCTCTGTATAACCAATTGCATGATGTAATTCTATTGTTAGATTTTTTATTATATCTCCAAATTTATTCATAATATTACTATCTTCAATTGCTTCATATTCTACTTCTTTTACATTTTCAACCATATTTATCATTTCACTTTCTAATATTTCTAATTTGTTCTCTTCAAATATTGTTATTTTTGATTGTAATTCTTCATTATTATTCACACCTTTTTTAGATTTACTTTTAAAACTTTTAACATATTCAATAGCACCGCTAATCGCTTTTTTTATACTCTTTTTAATACTAACTTTAGAATTACCATCATATTTAGAATTACCATCATATTTTGCTAAGTTTTGAGCACTCTTTTTACTTGATGATTTTGCGGGGGTCGCCTCTTTATGATAACCTGTCTTTTTTAATTTTTTAAATTTTGGAGGGTAATCATTACTATTCATATAATCTTTGTTCTATATTAATAAGTAGATTTTTTTGTAAGTTTTATTATTATAAAAAATGATAGAATGTATTTTTTGTTTAAATTATATAATATGCCTGAACTTATTTGGAAGGTTGAAAATAATCAATTTGATTTATTTGAATTCTTTGATGATAATTTTTGGAACGGAGATGATAATTTTATGTCCTTTATTTTTAAAAATATTGAATTAATGAACCATGAAGCGAGAATAATATTTGCGAATCATACTTTTATTGATAATTTTTGGGAAATATTAGAAGATGATAAAATAGAATATATATTTAAAAAAATTATTGTAAAAAATATAAACAAACTTTCTTTTGCAGAATGTTATAATATTCTTTCCATTTTTACTAATTGTTGGAGAGACGAAGATGATGAATTATTCACAACTCAAAAACTTAAAAATATTAATGACATAATAATAATTAGAACAAAACTCTATTATTTAATTAGTAATTGTATAATTTTTTCAGAACATATTGAAAACATATCTGATGAACTTTTTAATAAAAGTTATATTATAAAAAATGCAGATGATTCAGAAACTGCTAATTTGACTATAGATGATCATATCCAAACATCGCGAATTTGTTATAGAATACAATTAAAAAATAATTCTAATAATATCGCTCAATATATATATGAAAAAATAGGTCATATTAAAAATATGGACAAAGATTCACTTATTGACACTACAAATGAATATATATTAAATCACTTAAAATTACCATTATATGATAAAGAATATTTAGAAAAAATTATATATGAATATGGTATTCAAAAAGTAATTGAGCAGTTTATTCTGAATACTACATATTATGAAAAAATTATTACACTTATAGAAGATAATATATCCAAAATATATTTAGGAATTGTTTATTATATAATAAGCGAATCTTTTGAATATATATCATTTATTAGAAGTAGTTTATAATTTATAAAAATAAATATGTTATAATAAAAATAATATTATAAAAAAATTGATTTCTTAAATTTGGTTATTATTTTTAATAACCAATACAGCGAAGAAGTAAACTAATCCTGCAACTCCCAGAGCGTTTAAAGAGAAAACACCAAGTCGAAGATGACCGCCTGTACAGATTATCATAAGATTGAATACGATATTGCTAATATCTCGCAAACCATAGACGAACAGCGAATATATGTAAACAAATTAACATTCAATAATCGTATTAACAACCCATATCAATATAATGCATATGTAAAAGGGCAAACACATGTACTTAATCATCTAATTGAGCAAAAGAATAAACTTGAAAATAATTTACAGCGCGTGCACGAAGAACGCTATAAAGAATTCAATAAATCTAATGCATTATCTGGAGTAAATGATGTTATGAAAATTGCATTCCAATATGCGCACCCTACAGATACAAATACTAATAAGTATGTAGTTGAAAAAAGAGTCAAAAATGCAAGAAGTAACTCTCCTGGTCGTCATAGTGTTAATAATAATGAAAGAGAATATAAAAAAGATAGATTTGAAAGGTTTCTTGATTTCCTAATAATGAATATTAAAATATTAAGATTTGTATGTATAATAGCATTTGTAATAATAAAATTTGTGTATATATTCGCTTACATATATATTAAACTTTCCGGAACACAAATATTATAGGTTAGATATCACTGGGATTACAAAGATATTTAATCCATATTTCTTTAGGGTAGTTAGATTTTTTTAGATTTAAGAAGAACCCAATCTCAACTGCTTGCTCATAATAACCTTTATTTTGTGCTAACTGGTTATCATTATATAAGTTATTTATACCTTTTAGGGACAGTCTATGGTTAATCTCTATAACATTATCAATAAATTTATTTGATATATCGTCAGTAATAATTAAATTACTTTTATTAGATGAATATTTTGATACAAAACTCTCCAAAATTTCTTTGGAGGTATTTAGAAGATTATATAATTCTTTTTTGTTAACTCGCGGTTGTCTTGATGTTTCGCACTGGTTTGACAATATTGCTTTCCCCTTAAATCGCTTAACTTTGCATAGTTTATCAAGAAATGCCATAACATTAATGTCGACAATAATAGGTTCCATAAAAGGCAGACTATTATTTATTTTTTTATAGAGAGAGACAGATTTAAGTAAATTTGCGGATTCTGAATCTTCAACAACATAAATCCAAACATATACCTTGTAATTGCAATCAAAATGCTTGTCATGTTCTGTTATATACTTAGATATTGCCCCATGTCTGTGATTGCCATTAATTATTTTAATATTTTTTTCATGAGCGCTGCTATTAGGGTCATAAATACAATCTATTGTAAAAGGAATATCATAACCTTCAACAATAGAAGTATACAATTCGTTTATTTTATCTTCGTCCAATATTCTATTAAATACAATAGGAGTCGCATATGCAAGGAACTCACGAAAAGTAATTTTAATAAGGTATTTGTCATCATTAATCTTATCAATTATTTTGTCAGTAATATGAAAGAATTGTGAAGGAATATTATGCACAGGTTCTGGTGTATTATTTTCTTTAGAATTTAACTTGTCAAATGCTATCTTTATTCTTGCATCATCATTGTAACTCATTCTTGGTCACTATAGTATTATATACAGATACTTGTTGCATATATCATTTTTTATTTTTTTCTAACAATATAAATATGTAGGCGAACAGCGTTGATATTATCAATCCTAATATCTCTATTGCAATATGATAAGGGAACACATAAGTATTCATCATCGCGTCGCAATTGTATTTCTCGTTAAAGAACAGCGCAATAATAACTACAAATAACATTAGCAGTATTGGAAGTAATCTTTTGACGACTGTAGGTAATTTAACATTCCATAACCCTGTAATAAGGACAATAACCCATATATTTATTCCTGAAACTGCATTATATACTGTTCCTATATAATTATATAATATGTACATATCAAGCAGTATCGCCGCTAATATTACAGGGATATATGGGGGATTTCCTGAAATGAATGATATTGCAATAATAAGCGCAATTATTATAATATAAGAAATTGAGTGGATAATATATACGTGATTTAAACTGTACTCATTATCATTCCAAAACATGTGAGAATATGCATGGTACGCTTGAAATATAAATAAGGATATTATAAAAAACTGAATTTCTATATGATTCGCAAGATATAATAAATAAAGAAGTATGATACATGATAATATATTGATACTTGCTGAATAAGGTTGGTCTACAATTTCTCCTCTAACTTCGCAAGTATTAAAAGGGAATGGTTTGATAGGTTTTTGTATATCCATCTTTATTATTATAAATATACTTAATATTTTTTGTATAAATTATATATATATATTAGATATATGCCATTCAAAACAAAAACACGTCAAGAACAATTAGCGAAAGAAGAACGCACTAAAACAAAACTTGCGAATACAGCATATATATTGACAGTAAATAAACAATTAACAAAAAAAAATATTGATGCGATAAAAGCGAATAAAATGTCATTATTAGATTTACCTATAGATATTCTTGATAAAATTTTTAATGAGCATTATAAAGAGTTACTTAAAAATGTATTAAGAAGTTGGATATCAATTGATAAAATATACTTGTATTATTTATGCGATAACACGAATATAAATGCTATAACAATATTAAAAACATTAGACCCTGACAATTTAGATTGGGAAGCTTTATCAGGTAATCCATCTGCAATTGAATTATTAAGTTTATCAGAAAATTATAATAGAATAGATTGGGAATCTTTATCAGGTAATCCAGAAGCAATTAAATTATTAAGTTTACCAAAAAATTATAAGAAAATAGATTGGAATAAATTATCAGGTAATCCAAATGCAATTGAATTATTAGTTGCAAATAAGAAAAATATTAATTGGGGAAACTTATCAGGAAATCCAAACGCAATGCATTTAATAAAAGAAAAAATAGAACATGAGAATAATATATTAACAGAAGAAGAATATGATGATTTAAATTATAAGGAAAAAATAGATTGGGAGATTTTGTCAAGTAATCCATCCGCAAATGCAAGTAAATATTTGAGTTTACCAGAAAATTATAATAATATATTTTGGGATAAATTATCAGGTAATCCAAATAAAGAAGCAATTAAATTATTAAAAAAGAAAATAAAAGAAGAAAAAAGATTAACAGAGAATGAACTTAACGCATTACCTATTTATCAAAAAATAGATTGGTACAATTTATCAGGTAATTATGCTGCTATTAAATTATTACAAATGAATCAAGATAAAATAATATGGGATACTTTGTCTGCAAATCCAAGAGCGATTTCATTAATTAAAAAGAAAATAATAGAAGAAGAAAAATTAGGTTATGACCATGAAAAAATAAATAATATAGATTGGAGTGAATTATCAGCAAATCCAAAAGCGATTAAAATACTAGAAAATAACAAAGAAAAAATAATGTGGAAAGATTTTTCAACAAATCCTTCTATATTTGCTCTTGATCGCGGGAATAATAAATCGTCCTCTTCAAAAAAATCTTCTTCTTCAAATGCAAAGCAAACACCGTCTGCTAAATCTCTCTCTGCAAATAAACCATTACGTATTACAGGTCTTCGTCGTGTCAATAAAACTATTTAAAGAAGGCAATTTTGTTAATTTTTATTTTTGTTACTTATATATATAGTATAAAATGTCCGGACAAGTTTCCTTGTTGTCTGAAAGTCCCTTTGCTTATATAATACGACGAAAGATATCACAAAAAATTATTTTGATACGAGATCATGTCTATTTACTAAAATATTGGCTATGCGGAAACTTGCCTTTTCTAGAATATTATATATAAATGTTGTATCTTTATCAATATTCATCTAAATTTATTTTGTTTATAATAGATTATTATATTAGATAATATTAGATATTCCTACAAAAATAAATTGGTTTCAATTATCAAAAAATCCTAAAGCAATAAAATTATTAGAAAAAGAATTACAAGAAAACCCAAAAAATATAGATTGGGTTCAATTATCAAAAAACTCAGAAGCGATTCATATATTAGATAAAAATAAGGATAAAATTGTGTGGTCTGCACTATCAGAAAACCCAAATGCTGGTGAATTATTAAAGGATAGAGTAAAATATGAAGAAAAATTAAAGAAAAAGGTTGATGAAATACCTCAATTAAATAAACTAAACTGGTCCGCATTATCTAAAAACCCTTCAATATTTACATACTAATTAATGCATTTCCATTGTTATATTCAAAACCGCAAATTTAAATTTATCATATATATATTTTTCTTTCTCTTCTGCATTAAATTCAGCAGGAAATCCATAAAAATCTAAAGTATAACTACAAGTATGTGAATGAGGATAATTTTTCATATTTATTCCTACTCCATATTTATAACATATTTGATAAGGTCTGGTGAATTTATCATAATATGTTAGACCTGTCCAAAATCGTAGTAATTTTTTAACAAAATCAAGGTGTTCTTCATCTGATTCACCTGCTCTTTTTTGTGTAATAATATTTGACATATATCCTTTCAGTTCATCCCCTCTTTCTTTTTGTTCATCATCTGACATCCTTTCGCCAGTATAATCACCTACGAAAGAATTAGATGTATATTTTACCTCCATATATACATTAATTTTACTTGCGAGTTCTTGTAAAATTGCAATAGTTAATTGTTCATTTGTAATTAATAGACTTAGTTGTTCAATTGTTACCTTTTTTTTATATAGAAACTTTCTAATTTCATTACTAAACCCACCAAATAACGAATCATACCTTTTTTTCATACTTTTCCCTGATTCAACATCTTCTTTTATTAAAAAGTTCTTTGTTACAACATGTTTTGATAGTTGAAGAATAAACTTTATACAATTCTTTCTAGTTATTTTTGCTCCATCTGACGATTTACTACCTGCGCGGTCATATATCTCTTTTTTATTTACATATTCTTTTAACTGTTTTTCCCATTTTTCATTATATTCTCTTAGTTTTCTTTCATTTGATGAATTTTTAACTGCATCTTTTGTGGTTGAAAGCGCTTTGTATTTTAGCAAATCCAGAGGAAGTCGTTCTTTTATAGGTATAGGTGGTTCAACGTCTTTATTTACTACACTATTTGGGTCTTTTGATTTACCTTTTGATTTACTAATAATATATAGTCTGTTAAACGATAAATCACTATTTTCAAGGGTTTCTATATTAGTGTTATTAATCATATTAATATATAATATTGTATTTTCAAAATCTCGTAAGTAAAAATATAGTATATCATAATAATCTATCTCATTTTGCTGCTTTATTAATCCTGCTAATATATATGATGATAACTGATAGGGTAATCCAATCAGTTCATTATAAACAGGAAGACATAATAGTTTTCCTATTACAAAATATATGTATTCATAATCTCTCTCTGTATTAAATTTAATATTTGAACTATAATTTTGATTATATGCGTTAATTACCTTTCTAAAATTTTCATCTGGTTCAAAGTTAGGATTAATACAGTATAAATTTCCAATAATATTTGTAGGAGATATAAAAGGTCTTGTGGGGTGTTCATCGTCACAAAACAGTTCTTCAAATAACTTAGTGAAAAATTCACGTTTTGGCCCTCCAGCATCTATGGCTTCTTTTTTGAGCTCATTTAATTCATCATCAATAGAATATATATATACATAAAATTTATTAAAATTATGTATAAATATATCTCTGAGTTCCTCATTATATATTTGTTCTTTCGCTTTAGTATCATAATTTAGTAATAGAGATGCGAGCGCACTATCTTCATAATAATTCATTATATATTCTTTTGCATGCTTATTATTTGGAGGAAATTTATCTTTAATTCCATCTTTAAGTTCTTTGATACACCCTCCAGGTTCTTTGTTATATTGCACACATTTTTTTTTCATCTTATCTTTGAATTTTTTATATTTTGTTCCTTCTTCTTTAGTTTCATCATCAAATATATTATTAATCGCTGTACACATTCTATTATTAATTTCTGTTATATCTACTACACTCGCACTTGTCGAGTGTTTTAAATGGTTCGCAATAGTTAAAAGTTTCAGTTTAGTTTTTATTACTGATTTCATAAACTTTATTCCTTTGGAAGTAATATTTATAGGTTGAATATTATAATCATATAATAATGCTTGTTCAAATATTGCGTTATATTCTTTTCCATCCGTAGTTAGTAATATTTCTTCTCTTATTGGGTCTCTGTTTGGTTGATGCGCCCACCTTAAGCAATCTGCAACAGTATAGTATTTATATGCTACATACCCAGGGTCTCTTTTTGTAATCACAACATTACTTTTAGGTTTTATTATAATATCACTAAAACTCTTCTCATATACAGGTTTATAGTAATATGTAAATTTAATATATCTATTATTTGCAACTGTAGGTGCAGATGCAGTTGTAATACCAAACTTCCACCATAAATTTTCTTCGCTGAATGAAGCACGTGCTGGTAGTACGTTACCTTTACTTGCTAATTTTAAGAAAGCATTTTTAAATTTTTTATTAATTATTTCAACACCATTTCTTTTAATACCTTCTTTATCTCGTTCATTATTGATAATTTTCCATCTTAACCCACGATTATTTGCAGTTTTATTTTTATTATCAATCGCTTGTATATAGTAAGTTGATATTTCAATATAACTATTCTTTGTAATATCTGTAATACCAAACTTTCCAAAGTCTTCCTCGCTGAATGAAACATAAAAAGGCAATCCACCATCTTGATTTGTTAATTTCAAAAAAGCTGCTTTTAAATTTTTATTAATAATTTCAATACCTCCATTAGGATGTTTAGCACCCGCATTTTTCCATTGTAACCCAATCTGATTAGGAACTATTTTATTTTTTTCTTTTTCCTTCACAAATTTTGCTTCAGCGCTGATAATATAATTTTCTAACTGTTCCCTTGATTGCGCCTGTTTCACTTCTCCTCCTTCATTTAATATATTCATTATTATAATAGTTAATATATTTAGAATATCATAACCACGATGTGTTATCATTCGCGGTATTAATTTAGTATCATATTGATAACTTATACATAATAGGCGATTATAGATAGGTGAATCTATCAAGATTCGCTTGAATGTTCGCGGGTTAATAATAGGTATAATTACCCATTTTTTACATTCTTCGTATGTAAAACCATTAAGAGGATTATCATCAATTAGAACACTATCACCATCGACTACTTCAAAATTAGGGTCTCCTAAATCAATTATCGCTTTTGTTAATTCTTTACCAATCAATAATCCCTGTCCTACGGGTAATCTCATCATTACTGGTAAATATGCAGGTTTTTCGCTTTCATTTATTAATATTGTATAATAAAAATTTTTATGTTCTATTAAAGGAGGATAGGCAATGTAATATTTTAATTTTGTATATATAAACTCCCGCGGTATTATATCTTTAACAAGATTCATAAAATAAATTTTAATTTTATAATCTTCTTTATTAAGATATAACTCCAAAAAATTTTCTAATTCTTTTGTTATCTGCATTATTATTTTATTATCCTTAAAATGAACTAATTTATTACGTGCTGAAAACAATCCTATTTCCATATATAGCGGAATCTTTATTGACGGAACTAGGATGTGTGAGTAAATATTAGTAATAAAATTACTAATTATGCCTTCAATAGTATCTAGTTTATTATCCTTTAAAAAGTTTTTAGAATTTTCAGATCTTATATATCTTTTTTTCCTTTGTAAATAAATATTAATAGCAGTTATTATATTCATTTTAAAATGTTCATTAACATCTTCTAAAATTTTATTTATTAATTTATCTCCATTCATAACCTCATTTTGAAGTTTTCCAATAAACTCTATAAATACATCAAAAATGTTATTTTTAATATCTCTCTTTGATATTGGTAAAACCCTTTTTTTAAATTGATATGCTGCCGCTAATTCTTTCTCCTCCATATTCTCTAATTCTATATCCCTCAATAGTCTTCTTTCTGCTGAGTTCAAACTTTTATTAGAAGATGATGATACACTAAATGTATTTTTTTGTTTAATTATCGCTTTACGCGCGGATTCTATTTTTAATTTTTTATCAAAAGACGCAACATCATGCTTTAGAAAATATTCATCATTTTCTTTCATAAACTGTAATCTGGTCTTAACATCTTTAGCAATATTATGTATGCTTTTCTGATATATATCAGTTGGTTTTGGTTCAGTATCAAATATAGATGGTAATGATAGTCCATATTGTAGTGTGGTGTATATTAATTCAACATAAATACTATGGTCCATATTTATTTCGTTGTTTGTTTTTGGATTTACCAAATGATTCTTTGCCCAACGCATGCATTCCTCGCGTGTAAAAGGTTTGCTTATATATTCAATCGTTTCTGTTATTTTATCATTCAAAGTATATAATCTTAGAGTTCCATCGCGCTGATATTTTTTAATTTGGTCTATGATTTTTTGCCTCAACGCAGAATTATAAAAACATCTTCTTCTAACTTTATTTATGAAAGATTTAGGATTTTTTAAAACATCATCACTATCATTATCAATATCTGTTAAAATGTTTTTTCTATACTTTCTTATTCGACGGCCTATCTGCTGATTATTTACAAAAGGAGAAATACTTGGGTCTTTAATCCATAATAAACATTGTTCGTCATTTAATCTTACATGCATTATTTAGAATATTCTAATATATATATATATATATAAAAGTCAAAAAATAAATAAAGTTTTGTCTAATTTTAAATCTTCAAGGATGTAGAGCGTATTATTGTTAGGTTTTGGTAATATTTATCAAACTATCATTATCTCCTAAGGTAATTCCATTTCGGTTGC
>Ga0209088_10000276_pt1 | contig 37302 bp, 63 predicted proteins | sample S_140625_EF_Meta_FD_187324 | JGI IMG/M metagenome (GOLD analysis project Ga0209088, IMG submission 187324) | Freshwater microbial communities from Lake Simoncouche, Canada to study carbon cycling - S_140625_EF_MetaG (SPAdes) (version 2) | ecosystem: Environmental > Aquatic > Freshwater > Lake ... | reverse complement strand
TGGGAGCGTGCAAAGTATCAAAATTATTGATTTGACCAAACTGGAGGAATTTGATGACCGCGGGTCGTCCACGCAAACCTATCGAACAGAAGCGCAAAACAGGCCGAACTCCTACAACGGATTCAGGCGGTCGCAAACTTCCTGATGTTCAAAAGGTCACTGTCTTGCCGATGGCCGATGGTATTCCGACTCCTCCAATGGATCTTGGTCTTGAAGGTCGAGAGCTTTGGGGAAAAGCTTGGGATCGTGCAATCACTTGGCTTTCTCCTGTAAGTGATTTGACACAAGTTCATCATGCTTGTCGAGTGGCAGATGATCTTAATTTGGCAAGAACAGTTTACAATACGACACGTGACTCACAAGACGGGCGGCTTGTGGTTGCACTAAGTAAATCTTTCCATGAAGCTTTGGCCTCGTTAGGATTTACACCTACATCTCGCTCGCAATTAGGCGTAGCGGAGGTTAAGCGTGTCACAGCTCTCGAACAACTTATTGCTACCAAACGAACCAAGTAATTCTTGGCCTCCGAAGTGGCTTACACCAGTATCTGAAGAAGATCAACTAAGAGGCGACGGTCCTGTCTTTAAGCAGTTTGCTGAAACAGTTTGTCGCGTTACTAAAGACTCATTAGGTGGTCAAGCAGGAGAGTTAATTCGTTTTCGCAGTTGGCAAGAGAACCTTCTTAACCACGCTTTAGCAAGAAAAGAAAACGGTAGATTCAAACACCGCATTGCCTTGATCGGTATGGCACGTAAGAATGGCAAGTCTGCTCTTGGTGCTTCGGTCGGTTTAGCAGGTTTAACGCTAGGTGGACAAGGTTCTGAGATCTATTCATGTGCAGCAGATAGAGAACAAGCAAGAATTGTGTTCGGTACTGCTAAGCGAATGGTTGAATTAGACGAAGAACTCTCTAAAATGTTTACGCTTTACCGCGATGCAATCGAATATAAAGATACAGGTTCTGTCTATAAAGTCCTCTCGGCAGAGGCTTACACAAAAGAAGGTCTCAATCCGTCACCTCTTGTGATCTTCGATGAAGTTCATGCGCAGCCAAATCGCGAACTTTGGGATGTAATGTCTCTTGCCGGAGGCGCTAGAGCAGACTCTTTGTTGTTCGGTATTACTACTGCTGGTGTAAAAACACAGACAGATGGTCAAGATTCTTTGTGTTATTCACTTTACCAATACGGTCAGCAGCTAGTTAAAAAAGAATTAGAAGATCCGTCATTCTTCTTTGCTTGGTGGGAACCAAAGAATGTAGAGGCAGACCATCGAGAACGATTCATGTGGGAAGAATCAAACCCAGGTTTTAACGACATTGTCGACTCTGAAGATTTTGAGTCTTCAGTGCTTAGAACACCAGAAGCAGAATTTCGAACTAAGCGAACTAACTGCTTTGTTTCAACAGCTACTGCATGGCTTCCTACCGGAAGCTGGGACGCGTTGGTTGACAAGGACAGAGTGCCAATGCAAGGTGAAGATGTCATTCTTGCATTCGATGGAGCCTTCTCTAACGACTCCACAGCTCTAATTGCCTGGCTTATAGGTTCCGAAAAACCACATTTGATGGTTGTAGGACTATGGGAAAGACCGATTGATGCTGATCAAGCGTGGCATGTGCCTGTAGCAGAGGTCGAAAAGACGATTATGGATGCCTGTAGAGACGGCAGATTCAACGTCAAAGAGATTGTTTTTGATCCTGCACGATGGAATAGAACTTTCATGGTGCTAGATGAAGATGGTTTGCCGTGCGTTTCGTATCCAAACTCAGCAGAACGTATGGTTCCTGCAACACAAAAGTTTTATGAAGCGGTAGTAAACCAATCATTTACACATGATGGTGATGAACGTCTAGCACGACATGTGGCTAACTGTGTGACAAAACAATCGTCACGTGGTGTCATGGTTGCTAAAGCTTCGTCTAGAAGAAAAGTGGATGCTGCTGTTGCTTCTATCTTTGGTTATGACCGAGCAACACAACCTCCTGGACCTAAAGAACCTGTTGCCAGGTATTTCTCAATACAAGTATAGGGAGCGTTATGAAAAAAATTGACTTTTCTTTATTTGTAGAATTGGCAGGAGTAATTCTTGTCGCCGTCGGGGTCGCTATGTTCTCTGTTCCTCTTGCCTTTATTACGGTAGGCGGATTTCTTATTTGGGCTACAGAAAAGGCTAATTGATGACCGCTGGTATCTATAACACAACCATTGATCAAGGTTCTATTTGGTCAGTTGTATTAGTTTATACTGATTCTAATGACGCACCTGTCAATTTAACTGGTTATACTGCGGCAATGCAACTGCGCCAAACCTATAATTCTCCAACTGCTGATCTAACTTTAACTACAGCAAATGGTGGTATTAGTATTGTTGGAGCAACTGGAACAATAACAATTACGGCAACAGCCACGCAAACAGGTTTACTTGATGCAGGTCTTTATGTTTACGACCTAGAATTGACATCAGGTTCTAATGTTTCTCGTTTAATTCAAGGTCAATTAACAGTTGCAGAACAGGTGACACGATAATGACAGCTAATAAAGTCACCATAAATCAAACTAATAATACAGTTGATATTTCAGCACCTGGTCCTCAAGGTGCTTTAGGACCGACAGGTCCTACTGGTCCACAGGGAATTCAAGGAGTAACAGGTCCGACAGGCCCAACAGGATCGCAAGGTATTCAGGGAGTTACCGGTCCAACCGGTCCTCAAGGTATTCAGGGAGTAACCGGTCCGACAGGACCGCAAGGAGTTACCGGTCCCACAGGATCACAAGGTCCAACTGGACCGACGGGTCCTCAAGGAATTCAAGGCGCAACTGGACCTACTGGAGCTCAGGGAATCCAGGGTCCGACAGGATCAACGGGACCTACTGGAGCTCAAGGAATTCAAGGCGTTACCGGTCCAACTGGTCCGCAAGGAATTCAAGGTCCAACTGGTCCTACTGGACCGCAGGGAATTCAAGGTGAAACAGGACCAACAGGTCCAACAGGATCTCAAGGAATTCAAGGTTTTACTGGGCCAACAGGACCCCAAGGAATTCAAGGTGTTACAGGACCTACAGGTCCAACCGGCGCGGACTCATTTGTAACTGGACCTACAGGATCAACGGGTCCACAAGGAATTCAAGGAATTCAAGGTATCCAGGGTATCCAAGGACCAACTGGTCCGCTAGGACCAACAGGATCTACAGGTCCAACTGGAGCAGCTTCGACTGTAACTGGTCCGACTGGAGCATCTGGACCAACCGGTCCGCAAGGTGTTTCAGGACCAACGGGACCAACTGGTTCTGCTGGTACTGACGGCGATCGTTATCACACTACATCTACAACCTCGTTAACAATTGCTCCAAATGGAACAATTACTTTAACTACTGTTGATCTTTATCTTGATTATTCAACAGCTCAAAGTGTAATTATTGCGCACGATATAAATAATCACATGCACGGCGAAGTTGTTTCATACAATCAAGCAACTGGAAGTCTTGTAGTTGATCTTAAAAGCAAAACAGGATCAGGAACATATACTTCTTGGGAAATAAATCTTGCTGGCGCAGTAGGAATTCAAGGCGCAACTGGAGCAACAGGACCAACTGGCGCAACCGGTCCTCAAGGTGTAACTGGTCCTACTGGACCAATTGGAGTTACAGGTCCTACTGGATCAACTGGTTTAACAGGAGATACAGGTCCAACAGGTTCAACAGGTCCACAAGGTTTACAAGGAATTCAAGGAATTCAAGGTGTAACCGGTCCTACCGGACCACAAGGAATTCAAGGAGTAACAGGTCCGCAAGGAGTTCAAGGAGATCTTGGTCCTACAGGTCCAACCGGTTCACAGGGAATTCAAGGTCCTACTGGACCAACAGGTCCACAAGGAAACCAGGGAATTCAAGGTCCAACTGGTTCGACAGGTCCGCAAGGAATTGCTGGTCCGACAGGACCGACCGGTCCACAAGGAGATCAAGGAATTGTTGGTCCTACTGGACCTACAGGATCTCAAGGAGTAGAAGGACCAACAGGTCCAACCGGTTCACAAGGAATTCAAGGTACGACAGGTCCTACTGGAGCAACCGGTCCGCAAGGAGTTCAAGGACCAACTGGTCCTACCGGTGCAACTGGAGCAGCTTCAACTGTTACTGGTCCTACAGGAGCAACAGGTTCTGCCGGAGCTACTGGTCCAACAGGTCCTACAGGTACAAGCGGAGCAACAATTCTGCCTACTGATAACACTTGGACTGGCACAAACACATTTAACAATGATGTTGTGATTGCAGAATCAGGAACTGGTGTTGCCTTGCGCATCACCAACACAGGCACTGGCAATTCGCTAATAGTTGAGGATGAAACTAACCCTGATTCAACGCCATTTGTTATTGATGTGGCTGGTGCGGTTGGAGTAGGCACTACAACGCCAATCTTTCCAATTCATCAATCAGGAATATCAGCACCAAATGTTACTGCGGATATATTTTCAACAAGTGCAGGGCCAGCATTTACTGGGCGGCGTGCAAGAGGAACAGTAGCATCGCCTTCTGCAGTTCTAAACAATGATGGACTTGTGGCTATTACTGCACGCGGGTATGGTGCAACTAATTTTGGTACCAACAATGTGGCTGCCCTTCTTATGATCGCGGCGGGCGATTTTACAGATACCTCACAACCAACTGCAATTACATTAGGAACTACAGCGGTTAATAGCATTTCACGATCAGAGCGTATGCGTATTGACAGTGCTGGAAATGTATTTATTGGAACTAACACAGTTGCAGGCCAAAACACAGGTGGTTTGACAATTCAAGGGCAAGATGTTCAATTGATGACTATAATGCAGGCTTACTAAGGAAAATGGAGTAGTAACTAATGGCTACAACAACAAAGGCGCTCTTTCGCGGAGCAGCAACAACATCAACAGGCACCACGCTTTACACGGTGCCAGCATCAACAACAACGGTTGTAACATCAATCATTGTTACTAACACTTCAGCTTCAGCGGGTACATTCACAATGGCACTTGGCGGCACAAACTTCGGCACGCTGATTGCAGTCGGTGGCAATGACTCAACTGTTATTGACATCAAGCAAGTGTTGACCGCTGCGCAAACCATCACTGGCGGTGCCTCTGCCGCCACGATCAACTTTCACATCTCAGGCGTGGAAATCGCTTAAATGGGAGTCTATGAATTATCGGGCGCGGGGTCGGTAAAGACTGGTCGAACCCTTTATACGAGTATGAACGCTGGCAATATGTATGGGGCAATGGTGCCGATTGCTTATGCTGCAAACGGTTCAGCAAATTTTGCTAACATTCCGCAAACATATCAGGATTTGTATATGGTTGGACAACTTCGTGGCACTAGCGCAAACACAATCGAGTATTTTTTTAACACCCTCAACGGTGCATCAAGCGGATATTCATACACAAGTTTGACTGGTGACGGTTCAAGTCCAACATCTGCACGAAACAACATCGGAACAAGTGCTTTCTATATTGGTACTGGTCCAAGTGCAAATTCAACCGCAGGAATTTTTGCTTCGTATGAAATTTGGGTATTGAATTACGCAAATACGACAACAAATAAGACAGTCTTGTATCGGTTTGCAGGCGATCAAAACGGTTCAGGTCAAACGGCTCTTGGCGTTGGTTTGTTTTCTTCAACTGCAGCAATAACCCAAATAAATGCTTTTGGCGCAAATGGAACTGCAACAGGCTCAACACACACTCTCTACGGAATCAGGGCGGTGTCATCGTGAGTATGGTATTCATTGCCAGCACTGGCACTTTAAGCGGTTCAGTTGGTCAAGTCTTTTTTGGTGATATTCCTCAAACATTTACACATTTACAGGTTCGTACTTTTGGGCGAATAAATGTCAATGCAATCAACTCAGCAACTTCAGGATTACAAATCAACACTGTTGGTTCAAATGTTTATGATGGTCATTATTTACTGGGAAATGGTTCTGCTGCATCATCAGGCAGACAAGGTTTTTACAATGCTTGGTTCACCCAGCCATATTTAAGCGCAAATAACTCAGGTTCAAATGTATTTGGTGTTCAAATGATTGATATTCTTGATTATACAAACACAAATAAAAATAAAACTATTCGAGCAATTGGCGGTTTTGACGATAACAATGCAGGTGGCGGGGCAAATGTTGGCCTTTATTCAGGTTTATGGATGAGTACGGCTGCGATCACATCACTTACAATAAATGTGTCTGGTAATCTTTTTGTTGCAGGTTCACGCGTTGACCTCTACGGCATCACCTCATCCCAAGTAACGGGGGCATAAATGACGATTGCAATGCAGCCAATTTATACACAAACTGTTGGCGCTGGTGGAACAACTGTAATTAACTTTAACAACATTCCACAAACATTCACAGATTTGCAAATTGTTATTAGTTCACGAACCAATGGAACTGGTGGCGTAAGACTTATTGGTTCATATTTTAATGGTACTGGTTATCCATCAAATGCTAGTTTTGTAGAACTTATTGGTAATGGTTCAAGTACATCATCTTCAGGCAACTCTGCATATACAACTTTTGGATATACCAATGATGCTTTACAAACATCAAATACATTTTCTTCACATAATATATACATTCCAAACTACACAAACACTTCATATTTTAAACAATTGATAATTGATTCTGTACAAGAGAATAATGCAACTACCGCAAGGCAGTATTTAGCGGCTAACTTATGGCGTTACACAAATGCAATCACATCAGTTCAGGTGGATTGCGGCGGTGAGGTTTTTCAGCAATACACCACATTTTCACTCTACGGAATCACGAAAGGCTAAGAACAATGAGCAAAGTAATCGAGATTGACTGTTCAACAGGTGAATCTATTGAACGCGATATGACACCTGCTGAACTAGAGGCACAGGCAGCGATGCAAGCACAAGCAGAAGCTGATCAGATTGCAGCAAAAGCTGAAGCCGAAGCAAAAGCTTTAGCAAAAGCATCTGCTGAAGCAAAACTTACAGCGCTTGGCTTAACCGCAGAAGAGATTGCTGCTCTCTAGTCAATCAGGTCGGGGGACCAATGAAAATTGCAGTTTATACAATTGCGCTTAATGAAAAAGCATTTGTCGAGCGCTGGTACAAAAGCGCAAAAGATGCAGATTATCTACTAATTGCAGACACAGGTTCGACAGACTCGACAGTTGCGTATGCCAAGAATCTTGGTATTAACGTAATCAAACTAGCAGTCAAACCTTGGCGCTTTGATGATGCAAGAAATGCAGCACTTGCATTTCTACCACTTGACATTGATTATTGTATTGCTTTGGACATGGATGAAAAACTGCAACCTGGTTGGAGAAAAGAGTTAGAATCTTTAGGATCCGAAATTACACGACCAAGATACAAGTACACTTGGTCATGGAATCCTGATGGATCACCCGGTCTAACTTACGGCGGAGACAAGATCCATTCTAGGAAAAACTACAGGTGGAAACACCCTGTACATGAAGTTTTAACTTGCACAACTAATGAAGTTCAAGCATGGACAAAGTTAGAGATACATCATCACCCAGATGATACTAAATCTCGAGGGCAATACTTTGAGTTACTTGCTCAATCGGTAATAGAAGATCCTACAGATGATCGAAATTGTTTCTACAATGCAAGAGAACTATTCTTTCACAATAAGTGGATAGAAGCAATTGCAGAGTTTAAGCGTCACTTAAGTCTTCCTAAAGCTCAGTGGAAACCTGAGCGGGCAGCATCAATGAGATACCTTGCTAAGATGGAAGAGTCAGAACGAGAATCTTGGCTACTAAAAGCGATTGCAGAATCCCCTAACAGCCGAGAACCAAGAGTAGATCTTGCTCAGTATTACTACTCAAAGAGTCTTTGGTTAGATTGTTACGCACATGCTCATGCCGCGCTAAGAATTACAGAACAACCATTAGAATATCTTGTAGAATCAGATGCCTGGGGATACTTGCCTCATGATCTAATCGCAATCGCATGTTACAATATGGACAAATTAGACGAAGCAGTAGAACATGGCAAGAAAGCTGTCGAACTAGCACCTTGGATTGATAGACTTAAGGAAAATCTAACTTTTTATAAAGAAGTACCCATAATGAAAGGCAACTAAATGAGTCTATCAAATAGACTGCGTAAATCAGGAGAAAAACGGACTAACAACCAATTTTTAGAACCGTTTTTACCTGGTCGTGCTTTGTATGCAACTCCAGCTGGAGTAGATGTAAACTCTGATACCGCAATTCGTATGTCAACAGTTTATGCTTGCGTACGACTATTAGGTGACACTATTAGTTCTCTTCCACTATCCGCTTATGTCCGTCGTGGACGTTCAAGAATAAATTATGCATCTGTCTATGGTGAATTGCCTGCATGGATTAACAAACCAAATCCTGATTCAACTCGTTTAGAGTTCTATGAGCAAGTAATTTCATCGCTAAACCTTCATGGCAATGCATTCATTCTAACCGTACGTGACGATATGGGCGACGTTCAAGAGCTTTACTGCATAAACCCACTACAAGTTCGTATACGTCGTCCTGATCCAATGGGCGAGATTGAGTACATAGTTACTATTGGTCAAAACGCACAAGATCCAGTAAATCAGTTCTATGACAATGCACAACCTTTTGATCCACTATCAGTAAAAACAATGGTTCTAACAAAAAATGAAATCCTACACATTCCTATGTTTAGACTACCTGGTCAGTTACTTGGACTTGGTCCAATTGCAGCAGCTCGCATAACTTTAGGATCAGCTATGGCCGCAGAAGTTTATGCAGCAAGTTACTTTGGAAATGCAGCAAATCCTGGTGGAGTTATTGAATCTCCAGGTGAAATGACTGAAGAACAAGCTGCTGATATTGCTCGCAACTGGAATATGTCACATACAGGACCTTATCGTGCTGGAAAGCTTGGCATTCTAACTAGCGGAGCAACATTTAAGCCACTTACTCTTAATGCTGCAGATGCACAACTTCTAGAAGTACGTCGATTTGGTGTAGAAGAAATTGCTAGACTATTCCGTGTGCCTGTATCTTTACTTGGACACCCTGTTGCAGGAGCAATGTCATTTGCATCGGTTGAAGCTCAGAACTTGTCATTTGTGCAACACTCTCTAAGACCTTTACTTGAAAGACTAGAACAAGCACTATCTCCTTTGCTTCCTGAATCAGACGGATTTATTAAGTTTAACTTAGATGCGCTACTACGTGGAACAACACTAGAACGCTATGATGCCTATACAAAAGGTTTACGCGAAGGTTTCCTAAGCCTAAATGATGTCCGTTATGTTGAAGATCTTGCACCTCTTGGAGAGTCTGGAGATCAATACAGAGTTCCACTGCAAAATATTGATGCAGCAGACGCAAAAGATGTTGGCTTAAACCTACGTGCCGACATTGCAGCCAAGTTAATTCAGGTAGGTTTTGATCCAAAATCAGTAATTGAAGCTGTTGGTTTGCCTGATATGAATCACACAGGTTTGCCTTCTAATCAGTTGCAACCAATTTCAACAATCGATCCAACGGATCCCAAAGCGGCATACGAGGTGGAGTAGTGTTGAATGAAGAGAAAGACTCAAGGAGCAAAATGAAAAAAATCGAACGGCGCACATACACTGTGCAAGATGTTGAAACTCGGGCAGATGACGATGGAAAGCTACGCTTGTCAGGATATGCAGCAAAGTTTGATAGTCCTAGCGTCCCACTTCCGTTTACAGAGACTATTGCTCAAGGTGCATTTAGAAAAACACTAACAGAAATACCAGATGTCAGATTGTTAGTTAATCATGAAGGACTGCCGTTAGCCCGTACTAAAAATGGTACGATGACGCTAACCGAAGATGACATCGGATTAAGATTTGATGCTGAACTAGCAGATACACAAGAAGCAAAAGATCTATATGCTTTAATTGCTAGAGGCGACGTTGATCAAATGAGCTTTGCATTCCGCGTGATTAGACAAAAGTGGAATGAAGATCGCACAATGCGTACCTTGACAGAAGTATCATTAGCAGATGGTGATGTTTCAGTAGTAACTTATCCAGCTTATCCAGCCACTTCAGTAGAAGCACGTGAGCATCTAAAAAATGCTATTACGGCTGTCAAAGAAGGTAGAGAAGTATCTGGAGATTCTTTATTAGTTCTAAAAACTATTTTTGAAGATCTAAGTGAAGGCCATGACTACGTAATGAAGTCAGTAGAACTAATGGCTCAACTACTAGGAAATCAAGAAGTAGATATGGAAGAAGTTGTTGAAGATTCAACTTATATGGACGATGAAGAAGAAAAAAGTCCAATAGAAGAAGTTTCTGTGCCAAGATCTATATCTCTTCGTCTAGCAAAAGCAATTATAAACAATACAAAATAATATTCTGTTAGCAGATAGTTAACAGATACCGAAGTCGGAGCGAGACTCACACCCCAAAAGCGCCGTGATGCTTATCGCCACCACCTCGACCAAACTCATAAGGAGCAGAATACAATGTCATACCTTGACAAAGTAATCGAGCGCCGTGATGCAGTAAAGGTAGAAATGGATACAGTTCTTGAAGCAGTTGCTGCTGAAGAACGTACCGACCTTACTGCAGAGGAGACCGAGAAGGTTGACGCTCTTGTAGAAGAGTCACGTTCACTCGATGCAAAAATCGAAAAGCTAAAGACACAGGCTGATGCAGACGCTAAGGCTGCAGAAATCCGTTCAGCAGTTGCACCAGTTGCAACTCCAGTAGGTGGCGCACGCGTCATCTCTGAAGCACGTACATATACACCAGAAGCAGAAGCTTCATTCGTAAAGGATGCGTACAACGCACAATTTAAGAATGACTTTGCTGCATCTGAGCGTCTAGCTCGTCACATGCGTGAAGAGAAAGTCGAAAACCGCGCGGTTGCCACTGGCAACTTTGATGGTCTTGTGGTACCACAGTACCTAACAGATCTAGCTGCACCATTCGCGCGTGCTGGCCGTCCATTCTTGGACGCTGCAACAAACAAGCACACACTACCTGCAAGCGGAATGACACTGAACATCAGCCGCATGACAACAGGTACAACAACTGCAATCCAAGCAACAGAAAACGCAGCAGTATCAAACACTGATGCCGATGACACACTATTGACTATCAATGTGCGTACAGTTGCAGGACAACAGGACATCTCACGCCAAGCAATCGAGCGCGGTACAGGAATCGATCAGTTCATTCTTGCAGACCTAATTCGTTCATGGCACACAACACTAGACAATCAGTGCATTAACGGTGCTGGTACATCAGGAACAGTTCTTGGTCTTGATGCTTCTGGTGGAAATGCAATCACTTACACATCTACTGCTCCAACAGTTCAGCTTCTTTACCCAAAGCTTGCTGACGCTGTACAGCAGATTCAAACAAATGCATTCCAGAATCCAACACACTGGGTTATGCACCCACGCCGTTTAGCTTATCTATTAGCTGCGGTCGATTCAAACAACCGTCCTTTGGTTGTACCAAACGCAAGCGGTCCAATGAACACAATGGCAGCAGGAGCAGGAGCTTCTTCATACGGTAACTCAGGTTACTCATTGATGGGTCTTCCAATTGTTACTGATGCAAACGTTGGAACAACTTTCGGCGCAGCAACAAATCAAGACAAGATCTACTGCGTTGCAGCACCTGAAATGCACCTTTGGGAGCAGACAGGATCACCATTTGCATTGAACTTTGATGCAACTAGTGCTGGTAGTTTGACAATTAAGTCTGTTGTTTATGGCTACGCAGCCTTCTCAGCAGGTCGTTACCCTCTAGCTGCCTCGATTATTTCAGGCACTGGTTTGGTCGCGCCAACATTCTAAGCAAAGCTTAGAACAATAGTGTAGAGCCGGTAAGACTCCCCCGACTTATCGGCTCTACACCTTTAATGGGGGTAAGTATGAAATCATCGCATAAAGTTTCAATTGGAGCATGTGATCCAGGCACAGTTAATGCTGCTTGGGCATATACAATGATTCAACTGACACAATCTCGTAGTTCAAGATTAGGTCCGTTTATAAGAATCGAAGGCTCTGGTTTACTAAGTAAGTTACGTAATCGCGTAGTTGCAACATTTTTAGATAATACAAAATCTGATTGGTTGCTAATGATAGATACAGATGAGCAATTAAGTGTACAAGCATTTGACAAGTTAATTGAAACTGCTCATGATAAAGATAGACCAGTTGTAGCAGGACTTTATTTTGCAGCTTGGGATGCAAATGAAAACTTATATCCTGTTCCTGTTCCATTGATCTTTAATGATACTACTAAAGGCTTTGCGCCTATAAATGATTACAAACGCAATGCAGTCTTTGAGATTGATGCTGCTGGTACTGGTTGCATACTAGTCCACCGTAGTGTACTTGAGAAAATGCGTGAGACAGCAGATCCAAACCAAGGCACAAACTGGTGTTGGTTTTGGGACGGACCTATAAATGGTGAGTGGGTAAGTGAAGACTTGCTATTTTGCCGTAAAATCAAGCATTTAGGTTTCCCTATTTATGCCAATACAGGTGCCATATTGCCACATCAGAAAAGGTACTGGTTACATGAAGGCCATCATACTGAACGGCAAAGTAATGAAAATATTTAAGAAAAAACAAACAGCAACAGCCTTGCCCGATTTAGAACGAGCAATGCAGCCTAAATTAGAGAAAAGGATAAAGCATGGCACTAACAAACGCCTATTGCACCCTGTCGGATGTCAAGAATGCTCTTGCAATCGAGGACATCAATGACGATTTAGCTATAGAAGCTGCTATTGCTGCTGCATGTAGAATGATTGATGACTACACTGGTAGATTTTTTTATAAAGACGGCACAACTGCCGCGCCTGTAGTTCGTTATTACACACCAAATGACTGGTGGATCTGTAATCTTGATGACTTTGTTTCACTTAGTCAAATTGCAACAGATGAAAACTTTGATCAGAGTTACACAACAATTTGGGCTGCAACTGATTACATGGTAGAACCAATAAACAACCCACGCAGAGGTTGGCCATACACACGAATTCTAGCTGTTGATCGATACCTTTTCCCTCGTTTATATCCTCAAACCGTAAAAGTAACAGGAGTATGGGGTTGGTCGGCAGTACCTTCAGAGATCAATTTAGCTGCACGTTTGCAAGCATCTAGGTTGTTTATCCGTAAACAATCACCATTTGGCGTTGCTGGTTCTGTTGATATGGGAACCGTAAGACTAACCTCTAGACTAGATCCTGATGTTGAAGCATTGATCCGTCCACTCAAGAAGCTAAATGGAGTTGCATACTAATGCAACCAAGCAAAGTCCGAGATGGATTAAAAGCCAATCTTCAGTCAATTGAAGGTCTTAGAGTTTATGATCTAGTACCTGATGTGATTGTTCCACCATGTGCAATAATTGGTCAATTAGATCTTGTATTTGATCTTAACAACGCTAGAGGTTTAGACTCTGCAAGTGTAGATGTAATGGTTATTGTCCAGAGATTCTCAGAGCGAACAGGTCAAGATAAACTTGACAAATACCTTTCTGGTTCAGGTGATTATTCAATTAAAGCAGCAATTGAATCAGATCGTACTTTAGGTGGAGCAGTCGATACACTTAGAGTTACTGCGGCTCAATCAGGAGTATATCAAACTGCTGACGTTGAATATTTATCATATCGATACCAAGTAACAATATATGGAGATGGAGCATAATGTCATATACAATTAAATCCGATAATTTTGTATTCGGAGATAAGAAAAAAGGTGAACAAATCACCGAAAAAGAATTACTCGATGCTGGTTGTAATCCTGAAGCACTAGTCAAGGGTGACCACTTATCAAGTAATACACCAACCAAACCAGCAATAGAAAAAGGAGCGGACGAATAATGGCCGTTTTAGTTCTTACAAACGCGTATATTACTATCAATGCAGTTAATCTTTCTGATCATATTGCAAGTGTTACTTTAACAACAAATGATGATGTTGTAGAAACAACTGCATTCGGTTCAACAGCACGTACACGTATTAGTGGACTTGGTGATAATTCAGTAGCAATTGAATTTCACCAAGATTATGCAACTAGTAGCGTTGAAGCAACAATTTATCCACTGCTTGGATCTACAACATCAGTTGTAGTAAAGCCAAATGGTGCAACAACAGCAGCTACAAATCCATCTTACACATTTACAGCCTTAGTCTCAGAATGGACTCCTTTAAGTGGAGCCGTTGGAGAATTAGCAACTGCATCTGTAACCTGGCCAATTAGCGGCGAAGTAACAAAGGCGGTTGTGTAATGGCACGTATAGTTTTAACTAACGTTGCTGTTACTTTCGGAACAACAGATATTTCATCTTATGTTACTTCTGTGACATTAGGATCTACTTATGATGTTGTAGAAACTACAGCTTTTGGCAATACCGCACGCACACGTGTGGCTGGACTTGCTGATAACAGTGTTGCTCTTGAGTTTAATCAAGATTACGCTGCAGGAGCTTTAGAAGCAGTTATTTATCCAACTCTTGGTACAGCAGTTTCAATCACTGTTCGTCCAGTAGCTGGCACGACACCGGTATATAGTTTCAGTGCACTAGTTTCAGAATGGACACCACTAAATGGTGCCGTTGGCGAACTTGCTACTGCATCAGTTACCTGGCCAATCAGTGGTACAATCACTAAATCCTAATCTAACAAGGGGGAAATCATGGACGGTCTTGGAATCAAAGTAAAAACAGTTGATGGCAATGAAGTTAGTTATAAATTAACTCCTCGTGTCATTGTTGCATTTGAACAGCAATATGGCAAAGGAATGCCTAAACTACTTGGTGAAGAACAAAAGATTGAACACGTTTATTGGTTAGCATGGAAGTGCATGCAATCTAATGGCGTGATTGTAAAACCATTTGGTCCAGAATTCTTAGACACAATTGCGTCTGCCGAATTGGATTCAGATGATTCTTTCGGATCCACCGAGACAGCTTAACGTATAACGTAGCAGCTATCTCGGTGGAAACTGGTATTTCACCCATAGATCTAATAGATGCGCCTGAAGGAATACTTGAGGCTATTACTATTTATCTTAAAGAGCGAGCAAAAAGGTAAATAATTGGAAGAAGACACACGGATTATTTTGACAGGCATTGAGCCAACTCTTCGAGCTCTTAAAGAGTTCGATAAGAAGGCTGTTGCTAAGTTTAACAAAATAGTTAACACCGAGTTAAATAATGCCGAAGGTGCTGCTCATCGTTTAGTTGATAGCATTCAAAGCAGAACTACAAATACTCCAATGCGTAATTGGAGACCAACCGCTGCAGTAAGTGGACGAACATGGGGCGGCGCTGGTTGGCCTGCTTGGGATACTAATACAATTAAAGCAGGAATTACTGTGTCAAAAGCACAGAGACGTACTCGCAAAGATTACACAACTAATGCTGGTGCTTTGCTGAATGCTTCTGATGCTGGTAAAGTATTTGAGCTTTCAGGCCGTAACAAAAGCAGTGGATCATTTATTGAGAGACTTAATTGGTTTGGCAAAGCTTCTCGTCTTGTTTGGAAAGTTGTAGATAAAGAAAGACCACGCATTGAAAAAGTAGTAGAAAAAGCTTTAGAAGACGCAAAACGTGAACTACAAAATCATCTTGATTCAGCGGGAAAGGTAGACTAAAATGGCAGTTGGTGCAGTAGTCGCCCGAATTCTTACGCAATACTCTGATAAAGGTACAAAAGCCGCAGTCAAAGATATTAGCAAGATGGAAAAGAAGTTTGGTGACTTTGCCAATAGAACTGCAAAAAAGTTTGGCCTAGCTGCACTTGCAGCAGGAGCTTTTGCTGCAAAGATCGGCTATGACGCAGTCAAAGCAGCTATGGAAGATCAGAAGTCTCAAGTACTTCTTGCTAATTCTCTTAGAAATACTGTAGGAGCAACTGACTCAGCTATTGCTGCAACAGAAGAATACATCACAGCAATGCAAGCAGAGTTTGGAATTGCTGATGATCAGCTTCGTCCTGCTCTTGCTGGACTAGCTGCCGTAACTGGTGAAGTTGGAAAAGCACAATCTTTGCTTGGCGTTGCAATGGATATTTCAGCAGCAAAAACCATAGGTCTTGATGCTGCGTCAAAACTTGTTGCTAAAGCATACGGTGGAAATATTGGTGCACTTAAGAAGTTGTTCCCACAGATCTCTGCAGCTACTGTTAAATCCAAAGACTTTGCAGCAGCAATGCGTGAGATCTCAGGTGAAACAAAAGGCGCTGCAGCTGCCGCAGCCAATACATTTGCTGGACAAATGGAAAGAATTAAACTTGCATTTGGTGAGGCATCAGAGTCTCTTGGTTATAAGTTAATACCACAAATAAAGTCATTTGCTGATCTTATTATTAACAAAGCAATTCCTGCAATCCAAAAGTTTGTAGATGAAAATGGCGACAAGATAGCAAACGGATTTAAGACTTCGATCCAGTACGGAATAGCTTTTGCAAAGTTAATGTACGACATGTTTAGTTTTGTTGCTCGAAATATTAAAGTATTTGCAACTCTTGGAGCTGTAATCATCGCCGCCTTCTTTGGAGCTAAAGTTGCAGGAGCTGTTGCTGCTTTAGTAACAGGAGTTCAAGCAATTATTAAAGTTATGAAAGCTTTGCGTACTGTTTCACTTGCTTCCGCTGCAGCAACTGCATTGGCAACAGGTGGTATTTCAGCAGCTGCTGGAGCAGCAGCGTTTGGAGTTGCTTTAGTAGGTATTGGTGTTGCAGCAAATAAGTTTAATAAAGATTCAGATAAAGCTGCTGATTCATTAGGCAAGTTTGATTTTAACGCTAAAGGATTTTCTACATCAGCAACAGATTACACTAAAGGCATTGAAGGTATGACCGGAGCCACTAATGGTCTTGCTACTTCAACAAAAGATGCTGCAAAGGCAACAGCATTACTATTGCAATTACAAAACAAGTTTGGACTAAAAGGACTTAAAGAGACTGATCCAATTACTCTTGAAGCAATTAGAAAAAATCAGATTAAGCAACAAAAACTTGGTATTTCAAGTCCAACAATCTCATTACTAGCGTCTGCTGGACATGGAAACATTGCAGCAAATAACACAATGAATGGTGGGAACATTACTGTGAACGTTGCTGGTTCTGTTGTTTCACAAGGTGATCTTGTAAATGGCATTAAGAATGGTCTTGCAACTCTTATGCGCCGACGTGCTGGCAGTCAGTTTGCGGTTCTATAATGCCAGCTAACGCACCAGCACTTACAGTTGCATTTGGTATTAACGGTACATTCACCAATGTCAGCGCTGATCTTATTCTTGGAGTTGATATACGACGTGGCCGTCAATATCAAAACGACTTTTTAGAGTCTGGTACAGCTAACGTTGTTTTGAACAATCAATCCGGAGCTTTTGATCCAAGTAACACTTCAAGCACGTGGTATAACGTATTAGTTTCTGGAATGCAAGTACGCATTCAAGGCAATGGAATTACAATTTATACTGGTTACCTTGAAGACAATGCAGTAAACCAAGGTATTTATCCAACAGTTTCATTGACATTTGTAGATGGTTTAGCTCAAATTGCAAAGGCAATCGCTCCGGCTCTTGCTACTGCTGCAAATCAAGAAACTGCTGCTTTGCGTGCAGGTAGAGCTTTAGATCTTGCAGATTGGACAGGCGGTCGTAGTCTTACAGGCAGCACAGTAATGCGCAAAACAAGTCAAAATATGAGTTGTCTTGAAATGCTTGAACAATGCGCTAACTGCGTTGGTGGACGTTTTTATGTAAGCCGAACTGGAGTAGCAACTTTAGTTGACATTGCAAATAAGTTTAGCCGTCCAACTAGACTTTTATTTTCTGATCAAGGCGATGCAAATAGTGTTGGTTACGATGGAATCATCACAAACCCTGGAACTGATTATGTTTACAACGAGGCTGTAGTATTTCGTGGCTCAAAACAAAAACAATACACAGCTAGATTTACTTCTAGTGTTTCAACTTATGGATTGAAATCAAAGAAGTTAGATGCACCACTTTTTAGTGAAACTGCAGCTGAAAACTTAGCGCTTTATGCAGCACGCAAGGATGCAGATGCTGTAGTTTTGGCTGAACAAATTGACTTTACAGCAATTGGTATTGGTGCACTTGCTACAGATATGCTAGAGACTGAACTAAACGACTTGGTTCAAGTAAAACGCTTGACATACGACGGTCGAAATATCACAATAAATTGTGTGGTTGAAGGTCTTGCACACTCAATTACAGCCGATAACTGGCGCGTCAGTTACTTTACTTCCGTTGTCGACCCTTACACAATTACGCTTTAGGGGGGAAAAATGCCACTTTGTCCGCAAATAACAATCACACCGGTTTCAGTTACTTCAACAGGTATGACTACAAACAATGTCATTCCAAACGTTTTTGTTAATACAGAAGAATTAGATGCTGTTGCAACTTCAGTTAATGGAAAAACAAAGACTTACCGTCAAGCATCTGCACCAACTGGAACTGACATCAATGATGGAGATCTTTGGTTTGATACAGATGATGGCAATAAACTTTACATGCGTGTTTCTGGTGCATGGGTTTCAGTACAAGATCTAGCAATTGCTGCTGCACAAACAACTGCAGATGGTAAAAACAAGATCTTTAGATCTACAACTGCACCTACAGCTACAGCAGTAGGTGATACTTGGTTCGATACAGATGACGGCAACAAATTATATTTTTGGAACGGAACTGCTTGGATTGACGTACAAGACGACGCAATCAGCGCTGCACAAGCAACAGCAGATAGTAAAATAAAAACTTTTTACCAAGCCTCGGCACCAACTGCAACTGGAGTCGGTGACATTTGGTTTGATACTGATGATGGTTTTAAGCAATATTTTTGGAACGGTTCGGCTTGGACTTCAGTGCAAGACACGTCTATCGCAGCTGCCACATCAGCAGCAGCGGCCGCGACTGCAGCAGCAGCAGCAGCAGATGCAGCAGCAGATGCGGCCCAGGCAACAGCAGACGGCAAAAACCGTATCTACCGCCAAACGACGCAACCCACTGGCGGCACCTACGCAGAGGGCGACCTCTGGTTTGACACAGATGATGGCAACAAGTTCTACCGCTACACAAGCGGTGCTTGGTCGGCATTCACTCTTGGGGACGCCGCACTTGCTTCGATTTCTGCTAACAAACTGACAGCAGGAACGATTGACGCCTCAGTTATCACAGTATCCAACATCAACGCTGGCAACATCTCGACTGGTACACTGGCAGCAGACCGAATCTTGGCCGCAAGCATCACGGGTGCAAAGATTTCCGCCAACACGATTACTGCAGCTAACATCACCGCTGGCACGATTACTGCAACCGAGATTGCGACAGGCACAATCACCGCGACTCAGATTGCCGCTTCTACAATCACAGGCGCCAAAATAGCCGCGGGCACTTTAACTGCAGACAACATCGCGGCTAACACTATCACCGCATCTAAAATCGCAGCAGGCACAATCACTGCGACAGAAATTGCCACGGCCACAATCACTGCAGACCAAATCGCTGGTGCCACAATCACTGCAGCCGAAATCGCAGGTGAAACAATTACTGCGGCAGAAATTGCAGCTGACTCAATTACTGTTGATCGTTTAACAGCTGGTACTCTTACTGCATTCACACTAAGAACTTCTTCAGGTGCTCGAAGAGTAACAGTTTCGGCTTCAACTAACTCAATTGCATTTATGGAGTCTAGTTCAACTGTTGGTCATGTTGGTCCTGCTTCTACTAGCGGAATTATTATGCATTATGGATCAACTTTTAATCCAGCTGCAACTACATACCCACACGCTTATGTTTCATCAGGCAGTGCTCAAATTGCTTATAGTTCAAGTATTTATTGCGAAGTTAGTTCAACGGGCGTTGTTATGAACGGTAACGTTTACACTCTTGATGCTTTCTATAATCAAGATGCTTCAACTAGCGCTAACGCGGCAAACACTCGCATGGATACAGATGGTCGTACACGTAGAAGTACTGCATCTAGCGCGCGATTCAAAGAAAACATTGTTGATCTTTCATCAGTTGCTGATCTTAATCCAACCGGCTTGTTAAGTTTGCCAATTAGAGCTTTTAAGTTTAAGTCTGATTATTTAGATCCAACTGATAATAGATCAGGAATGCTTGTACCTGGATTTATTGCTGAAGAAGTTGCTGAGCATTATCCTATTGCAGCAGACAGCGATAATGAAGGCGTGATTGAAAACTGGAATGAACGTTTTGTAATTCCAGGGATGTTAGCTTTAATTCAAGATCTACATGCACGTATACAAACACTCGAGGGGAATACAAATGGATAACAATACAGAACTAGACATCAATATAGTTATTGCTGTACTAAGAGAACAAATTGGTCTTTTGGCTTTAGATAAAGCAATGTTGACAGCTAGAATTGGGGATCTCGAAGCAAAACTCAAGGAGAAGAATGACTGTGAATGACTGGGCTGCTTTAATACTTGCGGTCATATCAATACTAGGTTCGTTTGTAATTGCCATACGTTGGTTAGTTAAACACTTCTTAAACGAATTAAAACCAAACGGTGGATCTAGTATGAAAGACTCAGTTGCAAGACTAGAAACTCAAATGGAATTGGTAATAAAGATGCTTACAAAGGAGACAAAATGAAAGAAACAAAGAAGCTCATTATCCGTTTAGCTGCAGTTTTCTATGTATCTGCACTTGCAACTATAGGTGCAGGTTCTTTATTTGGAGTTCCAGCAGCTACAGCAGCCGGGATTGCAGGGCTTTTGGCAGTTGCTAAAGTCGGGGAATCACTTGCAAAGGCTTACATTGCTGACGGCAAACTAAGCAAAGATGAAATTGACGGAGCATTTAACGAACCAAAGGCTAAGAAGTGAATCTAACTGAAATTGCTGATGGTTACATTGGCTATACAGAAGGACCAAATAACGACACAACCTTTGGCAAATGGTACAAATTAAACCATCAACCTTGGTGTGCAATGTCCGCATCAAAGATCTTTCATGAAGCTGGAATGATTAAAACTGTTGCCCCAAAGACTAATCCTAAAGGTTTTGCATCATGCGATCAGTGGCTAAAGTATTTAACTGCAAATAATCAGTTAGTGCCAATTGGCCAAGCACAACGAGGAGACATTGTTTTCTTTCAGTTTGATAGTGATGCTCAACCAGATCATGTCGGCATTGTCCGCTATCACAATACAAAATTAAAGTATATGAATGTATGGGAAGGTAACACGTCGGACAACAAAAAAGGTAGTCAATCAAATGGCGACGGGTTCTACTTAAAACGACGTAAGTACGATACAATTATGGCAATTGCACGTCCAACAGAGATCGGAATAGGAAAGAAATAATGAGTGCTTCGGGGGATATATCAAAAGCAATCAATGATCTTTTAGAAAGTAAAATACAACGACTTTGTACAGTTGGAAAAATTAAGTCTGAATTATTACCAGTAGATTCAGATGCTTTGGAAAACTTAATTCAATCCAAAGTTACTATTGTGCAGATTGTCGATCTTTTAAGATCACATGGATTCCAAATTGGAAATACAGTTGTAACTGTCCATAAGAAAAAACAATGCGCTTGCTTTAGGACAATATGACAATATCTGACGATGCTAAGAAACTGCAAATTGAAGTAGATGAATCAGTTTCAGAACTTCGTCAGACGCTTGTAAGAACACAAAAAGAATTATCTAAAGCAAAACAACGTACCGAAGAACTGGTAGAAGCCACAATCCAAGCATGTAAAGATGCAACTTTGGCTTTAGGTCCAATGAAGCCTATTGAAGGTCCAAAGCCTGACAAACGCCGCAAGAGAGCAGAAGTTGCTTTATGGCATTTGACTGATTGGCAAGGAGCAAAAGTAACTCCTAGTTATAACTCAGAGATCATGAGAACTAGAGTTATGGACTTTACAATCAAAGCAACTAAAATTACTGAAATACAAAGACAAGATCATCCGGTCAATGATGTAGTTGTTTGCTTTGGCGGAGATATGGTTGAAGGTCTTTTTAACTATCCAGCTCAGTTATGGGAGATTGATCTTAGTCTTTATGATCAGTACATCACAGTAAGTCGTTTAATTGTAGATGTAGTACGACAAGCATTGGCAGTTTATCAAAATGTTACCGTAATTGCAGAATGGGGAAATCATGGCCGAATCGGAAACAAAAGAGCAGACGTACCGAAGTCTGACAATTTTGACCGTATGTGTTATGAGCTTGCTCGTCAGTTACTATGTTCTGAAGAAGCAACTGCTAAACGACTAATATGGGATCCACGTCACGGTGTTGAAGATATTCAACGCATTGAAATCGGCAATTATCGAGCTTTGCTTATGCACGGCGATGAAGTTGGTAGATCTGGTTTTGCTTCTCCGGCCGGATGGCAAGCAGCTGGAAACCGTTGGAAAGCCGGAGCATACGACTGGGAATTTCAAGATATATACCTCGGTCATTACCATCGTCATGCACAAGAACCACTTTCAGATGGTCTTGGATCTGTATATTGGACCGGTTCGACAGAGTCCGATAACCGCTACGCAAGAGACTCTATGGCAGCCTCAGGTGTTCCTTCTCAAAGATTGCACTTCATTGATCCCGAACGAGGTCGTGTCACTGCTTGTTATCAAGTTTGGTTAGACTAGTGGATCGCAAAGAGATTTTAGAAGAAGCAACTCGTTTAATTTATAACGATCGTCAAACAGATTATGGAACTCCACAAGAAAACCATGATCGAATTGCAAAGCTTTGGAGTGTAGTTTTAGGCATTACCGTAGAACCTTGGCAAGTTGCTTTATGCATGAATCAAGTAAAAGTTGCTAGACTAGTCCAATCACCTGAGAAATTAGATGGTTGGATTGATGGAGCAGCTTATATGGCTATTGGCGGAGAACTAGCTACGGAGGAAAAATGACAACACTCATTGCATTTCAGCACGATGATTATTGCATCATTGCCGCAGATACTCAAACTACTGCTTATGACATGAGAGCTGATTGCACTCCAATGGGCAAGATTGCAGAGAATGGCAAATATTTAGTTTCAGCTGCAGGTTTAGTTCGAGGCATGAATCTGATCCAACATGCTTTTAATCCACCAGCTCCTCCTAGAGCAAAGAATCTAGACAAGTTCATGGTGACTCAGTTTGTGCCAAATCTACGCAAAACCTTTGGAATCTCAGGTTATGACATTAAATCTGAAGGCTTTCCATCATCGTTTGAGAATGATTTTATAGTTGCCGTCAATGGAACTATCTACTTTATAGATGAAGTCTATGGATTAGAAAAGACAAAAGACAAGGTTTACACTACAGGAACAGGCGCTAAACTTGCTCTTGGAGCTGCTCACGCGCTTGGAATTGACGAAGTAGATGATTATGAAGATGCTATTGAGATCTTAGAACAAGCGGTTAAAACAGCAATTCGATTCGATATCAATAGTGGTGGACAAGTTCAAGTTGCAGTACAAACAAGAGCTGGAAAGAACCACATTGCATTCTTAGATTAAAAGAACAAAAAAGAAGCCCCTGCCTTTCGGCAGGGGCCTTTTTCTTTTTGTCTTAGCGAACCATCTCCAAGACTCGATCTGAGAGAGATGTTCCTTGATTCATCATGAATCGCTCACCAGCCGCAAAGTCATCTGCTGAACGAGTTGTGCGGGTCCATTGTTCGTACTCTGTGAAAGCATTGACAATTCCCCATGCTGTTCCCTTGATGTTTTCTTGTGTAGATCCGTTCCAGATTCCTAGAAGCGTTCCACGGCGTTCTTCAACATTCTTGACTTGACGATCTGTCATGTTCTCTTCGATTGGCATTACATCTTTGACGATTGTCCAGAAGTCAGAGTTAGCAACTTTCTTATCAAATAGAGAAGATGAAAGAAGGTTGAATTCTTCATTTGACTTAAGAACAACACCTAGAGTTTGACGAACATCTTCGATCTTGACATTCATACGAGCTGAATGGCGGAAAGCAATAGAAGAAGCATTTGTCCAACGTGTCATTCCATTCTTGCAGATCAGACGGAGATACTTGATTTCGAAGCGAAGTGAATCTGTTCCGTCATGAGTATTTGATGCAACTAGAAATGCTTCGACTGGATCAACATTCTTCAGAGTAAGATCAAGAGTGTCTGGAAGCTTTGCAGCCATGAAGATCTTCTTGCCACCGCGTAATTCACCAGCTGACTGGTAAATCGCACCGGCTTCGTACATAACAGAATCCACAATGTTGACAATGTCGTTGTTCTGGACAATTGTGTACGTAGGAGAAGTAATACCTAGAACAGAAGCTGATCCGTCCTTATTGACACGAGTTGTGGCAACTTTGTCTTTAAGTTGAACGATTGTCACACCGTCATTGTTAATTGCTGTAGTTGAAAGTGGAGTGTGTTGAACTTCCCAATCAAGATTTGCATTCTCAAGAACTTGAGCTGCAGAGATTTGTTCGTCACTTGAATTTACCCATGTTGCTGTGCTGATCCATGGAGCCTTGCGACGTGCTGCGGTTTGGATTTGTACTGACATTTTTTGCCTCCTGGCGATTTATTCTGATGGACTCATCAGCAGTGTCATTTAACACTGGACACTCCTTGCGGAGTGTTTCGTCCTTATTCTGTGACTAAATCGACATAATCACCATTCGATGTATTACTAATTCTAATATTGCCGTCTGTATAATCCCAACGAAGTAATGTTGCTGTTCCATCGCAAACATTTAAGCATTCGCCATATTGATTTGCGCTTTCAATATCATTTTGTGATTCACTTGACCAATCACAAACTAAACAACTTACTTTCTTAATGTTTGTAGTCATTTTATTCTCCTGGCGGTTTATGGCAACCGGTTGGTTGCTCATAGGTACATTCAATACTGTCCACCAGTCTTTGTACACTTCATTTGAAAAGATCTTTTGGAACCTTTTGGAACCTTTTGGAGTCCGTTTAGTCCAGATCGAGCGGCCAGGTTTGTCCCAGGACCACGGACATATTGATCCGAGTATATTTATACTCAACACAAATGGACCCGCGTCCTAATGGATCCTGGTGGCTCTGGCTAATCTGTGTGCTACCGGCCAGAACAGATGTTCTGGTAAATAAGATCTTTTAGAAACATTTCCACAAATGGTGGATATTTGTCCACAATCAGTGTATATTGGTCCTTGTAAGCAACCGCTTACCTAACCGCCAGGAGTAAAAATGAACACAATGTCACAAGAACAAACATCATGGAACAACGTTTGTGGACTACCAGTTAAGTTTCTATTAACTCGCATTGTTCTTAACTACGCAAACGGATCTTCATCTCTTGAAGAGTACACAGAATACTACAATCGCATGACTGTAGAACAAAAGCAATTTGCTGATGACATGGTAATGGAAATTGCAGTTGCTACAAAGAAGGAGATGATCTAATGTCCACACTAATTCAAGACATCATCAAAGTTGCAAAAGTTTCTGAAACAGAAGCTCTTGAAATCGAAAATGTAATTATGTACAACTTTGATCTAGATTCTTCAGAAGCATCTCAACGCACGATTAACTCAACAATTCGTGAAGCTGTCCGCTTTATGAATATGAAATGTAATCATCCAAAAGGAACTCAACACACGATGGAGTGCATCAAATGAAATGTAATCTATGTGACAAAAACAGTTACTTAGGATTGAACTTACTTAACGGTAAGCATATTTGCTACTTGTGTATTGAAGAAGTTAAAAAGTTTCAATACTATGCGCCAAATCCTTATCAAGAACAACCGGGTAATTATTTTCCACAGATCGGAGCGGCAAACTAATGTCTACTGAAATCTACATGTGTGTTTTTTGCGACACTGAAATGACTAATGGAACTCATTGTGTTCCTTGCAATGAATACAAAGGCGCAATGCCAAAAGCAGAATGGGAACAACTACAACGTGAGCTCAAGGGGGTTAAATCATGACTACAAAACAAATGACATGGATCTGTTCATGGTGTCGCAGCAAAAATGAAATGAATGTCCATACTCTGATCTATAACTTTACTGATGAGAGTTATGCCGATCCAATCGGATATTGTTCTGTGGAGTGTGTAGAACATGCAAAAGTTGCAAAAGAATCTATACTGCGTAAGGCAGGAATTCTAGATGCCAACATGTAATCTGTGCTATGGGAAGGGATACATTTATCATTCTCATCAAGAAGAATATGATGTTGAAGTCTGTCCATGCCAGCAAACTAAGGAGCTCAAAGATGAAATTAACTAAACGTGGCAAGCGAGTCAGAGCGGTATTGATCTTGATCGGAATCTGGGCATTGTGGCAGATCTCTAGCCATGTTTGGTGGGTGGAAGATCATTACTGTTGGGGAACTATGCTTGAATGTTATGCTGGAAAATAATGGACGACCAACCGGAGAACCGCCAGGCAAACCGGTTGGTCGCATGCGGATTGTACATTGTATTTTTAATTTATGTTATGTCCGCTTGTGAAACACAATAAATCAATGTTACAATGGTCACTACGGACAGATTAGGATATACGAATGACAACTGAAAATCGAAAGTCCCTAAGTACAGGGCAAGCTGCAAAGCTCATTGGACGCAACTCACGGACTGTTCGTCGTTGGGTTGATCTTGGAAAAGTTGAAGGTTATAAGACACCTTCGAACTTACGTTACGTTTATCAAGATGCATTAGATGCATTGATGAATGGAACCAAAAGCTAACTAACACAACGACTAGGAGGCAACTATGTTTGTGTTTATTTACGCTGTTTCTATCCGCCGTCAGAGGAAAGATGGCTGAAGGTCTTAGCAATCGCTGCAGCCTTTTTACTAGTAACACCAAATGCAAATGCGGTGGACTATAAATCAGCAGCAGCAAGAGTTCCAAATGATCAGGTTGCTTACGCAAAATGTGTAAGCCACCACGAATCTAGAGGGAACTACAAAGCAATAGGAGATAAGTCTTCCGCAAGAGGACGATGGCAATTCTTAGATGATCAGTGGAGACATGGATTATCTTTTATGGTTGCAAACAGATTAGTAGATTATGGAATGCCGAAGTCTAAGACTAAGAAGCTGGTGAAACACCTGCAATCAAAGTCCATAGATGCATGGGAACCGATCTACCAAGATGTAGGATTTGTAGCAGCATTGAACGCAAGATACCACTGGTCCGGTTGGACACATTGGGCGGTCAATTCTAAATGCAATGAACTAGTACCAACACCACTAAAACGAAAGGCATAAAATGTCAGAAACCGCCAGGGAATGGTTTGAGCCGCGCCAATTATCTTTATTGGCTGATCCGATTGATGAACAGTTTAACAAGTTTCATCATCAGAATCCGCACATCTATCGTCAATTAGTTGATCTAGCATACCAATGGAAAAATGCTGGACATGACATTTGTTCGATAGATTTGCTGATTAACAAACTAAGATGGGAAATTGGTATCCGTTCAACGGGGGACCAATTTGCTATTTCAAACAACTACGCTAGTCGTTACTCAAGACTAATTGAGGCAAACGAAAAAGATCTTGCTGACTTCTTCACTAAGAGAACACTCAAGAGCTCATGGGACTAGAAAGAATTGAAACTAAGCGTGGCCACAAGTATGAACTAGATGGTCAACCTGTGAAAGGTGTGACAACACTTATCGGTTCTGGTATGCCTAAACCTGCACTTCCTTATTGGAGTGCCAAATTAGTTGCAGAATATGTCTTCGATAATTTTGCAAATCTTCCAAACTTAATGACGCGTGAACGAGAAGAAGCTGTCAAGTTCCTTAAAATGATTCCTTGGAATCAACGAGACAAAGCTGGCGCACGAGGTACAGAGATCCATGCAATAGCTGAAACTATCATTCATGGTGGAGAAGCTGAAGTTGCTGGTGAGTTTGCTGAGTACGTCGATGGCTATGTAGAATGGTTAGATCAATGGGAAGTAATTCCTGTTCTGACTGAGAAAGTTGTAGCAAACCGTATTCATGGTTATGCAGGAACTTTTGATGCCATTCTAAAGTTTGGCAGCGGTCCATTAACTGGCAAAACTTATCTTTGTGATTGGAAGACAAGTGCTGGCGTTTACGGAGAAATGGCAATGCAAATTGCAGCATACGCAAATGCTGATTTCTATCTTGACGAAGAAGGCAATGAACAACCAATGCCTGAAGTTGATGGATTGGGAATTGTTCATGTATCTCCAAATGGCACAACATTTCATGAAGTGACAGATGTTGATCTTGCATGGGATTCGTTTCTAACTGTTATTGATTTGGCAAACAGATTAGAACATATTGAAGGTTTACTAATACAACTAGGGGGATTAAATGGACAAGCGTCTTGAGAACTATGTAGATGTGCCACAAAGAATCAAACTGTTTTATGAGAAGTATCCAGATGGTTCATTGCAAATGGATCCTGATCTGCAATTTCAAACAGTTGGAGATCAAATCATTGTGATTGGTAGAGCTTACGCTTACCGAAATCAAGAAGATGAAAAGCCAGGTATTGGCACAGCTCAAGAGTATTTACCAGGAAAGACTAACTTTACTCGTGGCAGTGAGATCCAAAACCTTGAAACAAGTTGCTGGGGCAGAGCAATTGGAGCTTTAGGCATAGGCATAGATAAAGCAATTGCAAGCAAAGAAGAAGTTGAACTTGCAATGGAACGCAACAAACCAGAAAAAGTCATGATGAAACGTGCAAATCCTGGTTTGAAGCAAATAGTAGAGTTGCTAGGAACAAAAGGCATCACGGAGAAGGATGCGATTCTAGCGGCAGTACGCGGTTTAATTAACCGTGAAATAAGTTCGAGCAATGAACTAACTGATGATGAGATCGCGCTTATCATCAAAAACCTGGCGGTTGTTGGTTCATGACTCGAATGTCTTGGGACAAATATGGATTGGAGATTGCGAGAGCAGCCTCCTATCGCAGTGAAGATCCATATCTAAAAGTCGGTGCATGTGTTCTACGCGGGGATAGAAGCATAATAAGCATCGGCTACAATGGGGCTGCGCCTGGCGTCGATATTCCTTGGGGAGATAGAGACGCTAGGCGTGGTTTTGTAATACACGCAGAGGTGAACGCATTGCGGTATTGCACACCAGATCAAACAAAGGGTGGATATTTGTACGTGACGCATCATCCTTGTTCTGAGTGTATAAAAGTAATTGCAAGTTATGGAATTGCTAATGTTATGTACTCTGATTTGATAGATGTAGCAGTTTACGATCTATCTTCAATTGCCGAATTGGCAAAAGCGTTTAACATTTCATTGAAACAGGAGGTAAGACAATGAGTTCATTACAAATGATTTTGGACAATCAAAGAAAATTGCAGTTAAAATCCTATGGAGTAGATGTATCTACTTTAGACGGAGAAGAAAGAGCAGCTTACATTCGAAATATGTCTTTGGCATTAACAGATGAACTGCATGAAGCATTGAATGAAACCGGTTGGAAACCATGGGCGACAAGTAGGCATCTAAACAGAGCAGCTTTTGCTGGAGAAATGATTGATGTCCTGCATTTTTGGGTTAATTTAATGCTAGTTGCAGGAGTAACTGAACAAGATATTCTTGATCTTTACTTTGCAAAGGCAGATAAAAATGCCAAGCGTCAGCTAAATGGCTATGACGGTGTTGATGGTAAGTGCAAAACTTGTGGACGAGCATTTGATGATGGTGCCGTTCTTTGTACTCCAATTGCTTGTGAACACATAGAATGAAATACGTACTAGATGATGTAGTAACATCTTTCACTGATCGTATTGCTAGCCATAGATCTGCTTGGCCACGTATGCAAAAGTGCATGGTCGATGATGCTTTAAACACTAAATCTGAAATTGCTTTTGGCAATCATGAGCTTGTTAAAGAAGACACATGGTTAGTATCAAGTCCTATGGAGTTCAAAGGTGAAGTTTTTAATCTATTTGGCGGTTATACAAAAGAGACTCGAGACAGAATTGCTAGAGTTCTTGATATGGATCTTGCCAAGATTAAAGCTTTGGATATGCCTATCGGTGATATCGAAAGAATTCTTCGTCCACGTGCAGCAAAGACTGATTTTGACTTTACAGAAGCAGAATGGTCAAAGATTCGTGATCTAATGAAATGTGAAGTTATCAAGCATGAAGATCTTGTCTTAGACATTCAAAGAGTGGTTATTGGTGACTCACATTCAATTTCAAGATATAGAGCAAACACTGTTGTCTATCGTCATGATGGTTTAACGCTTCATGGTTTAACCGAACGAGGAGTTGAACCTTATCTTCCTGATTACTTTGTCCCACACTTGGTTATTTACGCAGGAAACGTAGACATAAGACATCATTTGTGCAGACAACTTGATCCTGAAGGTTCAGCACGTCGATTGATCAGTAATCTTAGAATGCACCTTGAACATATGCAACAAAAAGGAAAAATAGGCACATTTGAAGTTACTGCACCTTATCCAATTGAGTTTGAGGGTCGCAAGATTCCAAAAACAGGATTTTATAAAGGTACAGCTTTTTATGGATCTCATCCTACACGTGACAGAGTCCGTCAGATCATGACTAACGAGATGAAATATCAGTTTGACAATGTTCATGAATGGCCAACTAATTGGTACATGATAGATCCAGAAGACTATGCAAAAACATATATGGAAAAGCCTGGATCAGTCCATTTATCGCCTGAGTTCTATGAATGGGATTTGGTTAACAATGCCGCAAATAACTGAAACCATTTATTGGGAAGACTTTAAGAAGTACTACGATAAAGCTGCCATCTTGCAAAATATAAACATCGCAAGTGAAAGCGGTCGTGATACTTCTGAAGACTTACATGTTGATGATCCATTGCAACATCACATTACTATCTACGACACGGTAGATCGTGAATTTGCTGGATTTAGCAATGCCATTCAGCAGATTTGGTACGGATCAAACAATCCAAAGAAGTGGCAAGTTGACAGTCGTTTTGATGGTTACAAGTTGCACACAATGGATTGGTTTTATCTATTTATGATTCACAGAGTCACTGGATCAGGTGCTTCATTCAGTTATGACCATGGATTTAGAAACAGCATACTTTCTGATATGGCTCTAAAAACAGATAATATGATTCATATGAGAAACTATGTGTTGAGTGAGATGAAAACTGGTAGACCAATCTTTACAAGCATTGGTAATCAGATTCCACAATTCCCTAAGCCAAATGCAGAATATCCACGTGGATCTCAGCTTTACATTTCAGAGTATATGCCGCATTTAGTTAAAGATTTTTATACTCATTTGTCTTACAATCCATTGACAATGTCAATTAGAGATGGAGTTGATTGGATCAATGAGTGGCACAAGTCTCAAGGTCTTAAGTGTTTCCATTTTGTAATGACAGCATTTGTGATGGATGTTGCTCAATATTTCCCTACATTGATAGATCCATGGAGTCAAGTAAACTATGGCAACAATGCAATCAAAGCTTTGAACTTATTGTTTAAGAACGAAGGTTACAAGCAAAAAGACTTTCTAGATGCTGCAATGGAGGTCATTTGCAATGAGTTTAGATCTCCTTATGATCCACGTGACTATGAAAGAAATCTAGGCAAAGGATTAAGTCTAGAAGATGTTGCATGTGACTATGTCCGATACGTTGAATGTTATGTGCCAAAAGGTTACGAACATCTACAACCTTGGCAAGTGACAAACAAGTCTTTAATTCCTAACCACGCAAAACATTGGACATACCACAAACACTTGGAGGCTAAAAATGTTTAAGATCACTACAGACTCTTCAAGTAAGTATTCACACCGGCACAGAGATCAATGGTTAGAACTTGCTGGTGATTGGACAGATGAAACACAGTCGCCAAATATAGGCACATTTCATGGTGCTACGATTTGGGACGATTCTGTAACTGGAGTTGGCACAAAAGGTCGTTGGGGAGATCTATTAGTTAAAACTATGGAATCAGATCACTTGGTTTATGTACAGCCAAGAGTCGGTTGGGCAGGAGTTTCATTAGCTGCTCTTGCAAAGAAATATAACAAAAAGTTAACATTGTTTATGCCTTCCTCAAAAGTAGTCAGTGACCATCAGTTAGTTTGCATTGAAAGAGGAGCAAATCCGATCTTTCGAAGAATTGCAGCAATGCCAGTTCTAAACAAATATGCCAAAGATTGGGCAGAACAAAATAATGCTCAATTTGTGCCATTTGGTTTAGATCATCCCTTAGTCGTTGCGGCTGGAGTTAAATCTACAATCCAACAATGGGGAGATCGAGATGAACCAAGAGATGTTGTATCAGTTATTAGTACAGGAGTTCTCACGAGAACTCTTCAAATTGCTTGGCCAAATGCAACCTTCCACGGAATTGCAGTTGCAAGAAACTTGCATCCAGGAGAGATCGGAAGAGCGGACGTTACAACTTACCATAAAGCTTTCAGAGAAAAGGCTGAGTATGCAGACAAGATCAATGAAGAAATTAACTCCGCTCCAACCTACGATTGCAAAGGTCTAGAAAGATTTATGTTGGACAAAACATCTGCACCTAAAACACCTTCAACTTTATTGTGGAATGTGGCAGGTGACGTAAAACCAGTTATAATGGACCATTCACAAGTTGATAGTTTCAGAGAATGGGGTGAGTTTAGATGATTACAATCATCGAAGGTTCTGATGGAACAGGCAAAACAACTTACGCTCAAAAGTTAACTGAACGATATAATGCACAATATTTGCATGCTGAACAACCTAGATCTAGATTATGGGTTGATGAATACATTCGACCATTAAAGTCGAGCAACATGGTACTAGATCGATGGCATTTAGGTGAAGTTGTGTGGCCAAAGATCTATGGAAGAGTATCATTGTTTGATGAAACAACATTTGATTATTGCAATTGGGAACTTGCTAAACTAGGAGCTAGGTTGATCCTGTTAACAAGATCAGAAGATGCAATTGCTGAAGAATTGTTAAGACGAGGTGAAGAACTAGAAATTGATGCTGTATTGCATTCAAGATCTTTATTTGTAGAAGCTTTTAGACAAGTAAAATATTTAGACAAAACAATAATCCATAGTGAGGTGGTCAGGTAATGCATATAATTACAGAAAATCCAAGCGAAGCTTTAGAGTTAGCAACTCAATATGTAATTGAGCATGGTGAAGCAATATCTCCTCGTGGAATGGTCACTAGAGAACTTCTTAATGTGACTTTACAAATTGAGAAGCCATGGAACATACCTGTATCTATGGAAAACCGTAAACTTAATCACAACATTGGAATTAAAGAAGCATTACAACTTGTTGGACAAGTTACTGATCCAGAGGCAATGACAGATACCAGTCAAGTCTTTGGAAAGTTTATGGATAATGGAATACTTCATGGTGCTTATGGTCCACGTATTCACGGTAATCTAAACAAAGTGGTTGATCAGTTGAAGAAAGATTACTCAACCAGACAAGCAGTACTAACCATATTTGACTCAAACAAAGATCTAAATGTCGATGTTAAAGATGTTCCATGTACATTAAATCTGCAGTACTTTATTAGAGATGATAAACTAATTGCTAGAACAAACATGAGAAGCAATGACGTATTCCTAGGTCTTCCATATGATTTGACTCAGTTTATTGCTTTACAAGGAGCAATTGCAAAAGCTTTAGACATTGAAATGGGTCAGTACGTTCATGTCGTAGGAAGTATGCATATCTATGATGAACACATACCTCAAGCTCAATGGATTAAAGCGTACTTCAATGGTTCATTCAAAGACTACGAACCAATGTGGACTGGGAATAGTATTGGTGAAATCAGTCATATTGCAAGATCTATTCTTAAAGGTAACGTTCCTGAGCGTTTAACTCGCTTTGAAAGATTCTTGGCAGGTAAAATAAATGACTGAATCAATTGAAAGATGTGAATCATGTGGTTTATGGGTATTTATCTATCCGTTAGATAAGCTTATGGGTAGACCTCACTTTTGCACACTTTGCAGAGAACGACAGAAAGGAAACAAACGTGCTGCCTAATCAAAGCGAAGTAGTAAAGCGACTTAGCGAACTTTCTCGTATGCTTGACGCTGCAACAGAAGAAATAGCGGCATTAGATGACCAATCTGTTCGTGCTAAAGGATCTTATGAGGTTGCATATGCAAGATCTTTCTTAGAATCTAATGGATCAATGGATGTAAGACGACAAGAAGCAATTCTTGCTTGTTCTGATCTTAGACTCGCTATGGAGATCTCTGAAGCTCAAGTAAGAGCAATAAAAGAGCGAATTAACACGCTTCGATCACAAATCTCCATTGGTCAATCATTATCAGCTGCAATTCGACAACAATTTAGCGCTGAAGGTGTAGGTCAATACACATGAGATTTAGAAGTAAGAAAATGGCAAAAAAATACATCGAAAGACGAAAACTTGTTGGAGAGATGTTAGAAGAATTTCCACTTTGCGAACGCTGCGGCATAAAGCCATCAAGCGAAGTTCACGAAGTACTCAGTAGAGCCAGAGGAGGAGACATTTTGGATAAAAGCAATTGCAGAGCTCTTTGTCATATGTGCCACTTTTGGATTACAACAAATCCTGCAGAAGCACTCAAGACAGGTTGGTTAAAGAATTCCTGGGATAAATGATGCCAACTTATGACTACAAATGCCAAAAATGTGGAATTACAGTCGAAGTTAGCCACTCAATCTCAGAACACGGTCCTAGATGTGATTGTGGAGAAGTTATGCAAAAGGTTTTTACCGTTGTACCCGCTATTTTCAAAGGTGAAGGATGGGGAGGACAGAAATGACCAATCTATCTAGAAAAAGACGAGGTAGAGAGACAGAATTGATCTTTGCTCAATATCTAAAGACACAAGGGTGGATTTACGCTGAAGCAACTAGTTCATCAGCTGCAGGAACTGATATCAAAGGAGTTATCGGAGTTGATTGGGAACTAAAGGCTAGAGCAGACTTTGATCCTAAGTCAGCAATGAAACAACAACAGAAAAGAATAAAAGAAGGCGTAATCCCCATCGCTGTATTGAGGCAGAACGGACAAGGTGAGACTGATATTGAAAATTGGCCAGCATGTGTTCCAGTAAGCATAATGATTCAACTACTCAAAGAAGCGGGATATTTGTGACGATTAGAGATTTAGCTTTTGATAGAGAAAGTGTGCCTTGGATGGCAAAAGGCAATTGCACTGATCCATCAATTGATCCAGATTGGTTTTTCCCTGATAGTGAACATGAAAACAACATAGAACAAAGAATGGCATTGGATATGTGCAAAACATGTCCGGTGAAGATGAATTGTTTAGGTTATGCACTAAACAATTGGCCAGTGTACGGCATTTGGGGTGGAATGCGAAACAAACAACTAAAAGATCTAGCGAGACAGATAAAGGAGCGGAAATGAGTGCAGCAATAACAATTAAAGGTCGTATTGGCAAAGACATGGACATTAAGTTTACCAATCAAGGTAAAGCTTATGTTCCATTTAGCGTTGTGTCTAATACACGTAAGAAAGTTAACGATGAATGGGTAGATGCAGATACAAGTTGGTGGGAGTGCAAAGCTTTTGGAGGTTATGCCGAGGCTCTTGTAGATAACATCAAACGAGGCGATCTAGTGACCATTACAGGAACAATTAAGCAAACTACATGGATTGACAAAGACGGCAATAAGCGCTCGTCATATGAGGTGCTGGTAGATACAATTGCAAAACAGATTGTAGTTCAGAAGTATCATGGAACACCAAGAACAAAGAATCCAGATCCTGTAGCATGGGATCCTACTGAAGGAGTGTTTTAATGTCAGTTAAAGCAATGACCTATGTGTGGGAAAACTCTCCCTACAATGGCAATGCTTTGATTGTCCACTTAGCATTAGCAGATCATTGTGATGATCAGGGTATTTGTTGGCCAAGTCAAAAGTACTTAGCTGATAAATGTAAAATTAGCGTTAGACAGATACGTAGAATCATTCATCAGATGATTGTTGATAACTATTTGTTTATAGAACAACACTCAAGAGCTGGCATTTCTAATAATCGTTACAGATTGTTATACAAAAAGCCGCAGGTCACTGATGTCCTGCTCAATGAAAATGACGACCCTGAATGTCCTGCGGCTGAGGTCACAGCTGTGGCCAGCGGTAGAGGCCAAGCTGGTGGCCACCCTAATCATCATATAACCATAAATAACCATCAGAGAAAAGGTCCACCAGAAGAAGTTAAACTTATGATAGAAAGGCTAAGGAAGAAAAATGGATAAATGCCTTAGTTGTCGTGGTGTAAGTGAGAAAGGTGCTTGTCCACATTGCAGAAGAAGATTAAAAAAAATGCTTAATGAGCTTATTGCTTTTATTGATCTTCTTATTGCTAGTCCTTCTCTAAGACAACAGGTATCTTCTAAACAAGAAGGTAGAGGTTCATTATCAGATAGATCTCCAATCAATGTCCAGATTGTTGATCTTATTGCTAAGACAGGTGTTCAAAGTGTTCTACAATCGTGGTGTGAATATGTAGTAGAAACAAGAAGCCTAAACACTGATTGCCTCAAGTCCACTAAAGAAACAAACAAACTACACATATTGCATCATGTATTAGATACTCATACTGATTGGTTAGCTGATGGTGAACTATGGACTGATTACTACAATGAGGTTAAAGAACCATGGACAACATTAAGACGTATTATTTATGGTGAGAGAAAACCACCTGAGGCAGTCAAATGCCCTGTACAAGATTGCATCGGCAGTTTAAGATTAGAACCTAATGGTGATGTCCATTGTCTACACGATAAGACACATCAATGGGCATATGAGCAGTGGTCAAGATTGGCCAAACTAATGGTAGAAACCTCTGTACAATCACAGTGATGTGATTTATAATATGGATCACCGAGCTACAGCTATCTAACAAATCGGACGCTAATGAATAAACCGTGCTTAGATTGTGGTGTGTTAGCAAACAAACCTAGATGTCCTATCTGCAATAAGAAGTATCAGAAGTTTAAAGCAACCTCTCGTCCTTCACGTGCTGATAGGGGTTACGATGCAAATTGGAAAAGGTTATCAAAACAACTTAGATTGCTACAACCTTATTGCACTATTTGTAAAGCAACCAACGATTTGACTGTGGATCACGTAATCCCTTTATCAGGTGGTGGTCTCACAGTTGAATCCAATCTGCAAGTTCTATGTAGACGATGCAACAGCAGCAAAGGTACTTCCTCTTCCTGAATAACGATTTGTTACATTAAATCTCATAGAGGGCCAACGGGTGGTATGGTATGGCCTAAAAGTACATGCATAAACCGCGCTGGATAC
>Ga0209088_10000274_pt1 | contig 37347 bp, 29 predicted proteins | sample S_140625_EF_Meta_FD_187324 | JGI IMG/M metagenome (GOLD analysis project Ga0209088, IMG submission 187324) | Freshwater microbial communities from Lake Simoncouche, Canada to study carbon cycling - S_140625_EF_MetaG (SPAdes) (version 2) | ecosystem: Environmental > Aquatic > Freshwater > Lake ... | reverse complement strand
TAATAAAACAGAAGAGAATACAAAATATATAGAAAAAGAGATTATTACAGATGAATTAAGAAGTAAAAAAATAGTTTGTGTTGATCCTGGTTGTAGTGATTTAATTTATTGTGGTAGTAAAGATAATAATGGTAATTTAGAAACATTTAGATATACTCAAAATCAAAGAAGATTAGAAACAAGAACAAAAAAATATAATAAGATTATTGAAGAAGTTAATAATACAACCTTTATAAATGAAAAGAATATTAAAGAAATTGAGAGCGTTTTAAGTCATCATAATAAGAAAACATGTCATTATGAAAAGTTCATGAATTACTTGATTGAAAAAAATAAATTGAACCTATTGTTATTTTCTCATTATGAAAAGACCTTTTTTAGAAAGTTCAAATTAAACAGGTATATCAATACTCAAAAAAGCGAGAGTAAAATGATAAAAAACTTTACTAAAAAGTTTGGAGAACCTAATGATGTAGTATTTATAATGGGTGATTATGATAAGGGTAGTAGTAATATAGGAGGGTTAGAACCTACAATTTGTAAAAAGTTTAGAAAAATATTTAAGAATTCTGGATTTAGAACCTATTTAGTGAATGAGTTTAGGACATCTAAACTATGCAATTGTTGCAATTGCGAGATATCACCCTTTATGATAAGGCAAAGTCATAAACCTAATGATATAAAAGTTAATAAAAAAATAACTATTAATGGATTACTTTCTCATCAAGAGAATAAGCAGAAATGCGAGATAATTCATAATAGAGATAAGAACGCCGTTCAAAATATGTTAAATATTGTAGAAAGTATATTTACAATAGGAAGAAGACCGGACATATTTACAAGAATTCATACATAGTCCACGCTATGTAATAACCAAATTTTTACTACTTTTAGATATTTATTTTGCTGTTAAATCGGCATTTTAAATGTCCAAAGGTGTAAAATATAATTCTATTATCTATTTAGATTAAGATGGAAAACAATCTAAAATGGCTTTGTAAAAAATGTAATAGGATGATTGATAATTGTATTGACATGGATTATCATCATGATACAGTACACCCAGACTTCACAAACAAATATATATTATCATGGTATAATAATGGTAAGAAGGGAATGTCAGCATATGATTAGCTAAGCTTTAGCTAAAGCAATATGTGTCCCGCAAATATTAGCTAAAGCAATATGTGTCCCGCAAATATTAGCTAAAGCAATATGTGTCCCACAGCTTCTTATCAAGCTTATGATTATTATTTTTATTATCTTTTAGATAAATCCCAAATTTACCTAAATTTATATTATATTTTTTCCCTAAATATTCGATGGGTTTTGGAAGAGAACTTATAAATGTAATATCTCTATCTGTCAAACCTTCCTTCGTTATCTGTTTCCATTTAAGATAGGGTTCAATATTAGTATATTTATCTGATTCTTTATTATAATAACAAACACCATATCGTGTTGTAATAATCCCTGTCTTCTTTTCCTTTGTGTTTCCGCCGCCACCACTAACAGAAACATTAATATTAGCGGCGCTTGTTGTGTTTACAGAGTTTATTATTTTTGTATAAAGGTCTTTTAAAATAACATCTTTAGTAATACTGGCATTTATAATTTTATCTAATTCATCCTCCATCTTTGATGTAAATTTTAAATCGCATAAATAAGGAAATATTTCATAAATATATTTTATAACTTCTAAGCCAAGCTCTGTAGGAACAAGAAGATCTTTTTGTTTTCCACCAAGATTAATCTTCTTAGTTGAAATAATAAGTTCATTAAGCAACTTTTTATTATTTTTCTTTTTAAAACATTCTATTTCATATTCTTGTTGTGGGTTTGTGCCAATCTCTACATATTTCTTTTCTAAAAGTTTGTCAATAATCGACGAGTATGTTGAAGGTCTACCAATTCCTTCTTTTTCTAATTCTTTAATTAATTGAACTTCGTTATAAAGAGAAGGTATATTATCAATAGTCCCTTGTGAAGAATATTCTTTTGATATGGCAGTCTGATTGCTTTCTTTAATTATATTTAGAAAATCTTCTAAGTTATCAGTATTAAGCTTTTCGCTATATAATATATGGAATCCTATCTCTTTTAAAAACGACTTCGTTGAGCAAAATATATATTCGCTGCCTATGCTGCTATCGCTGCCACACTCTAACTTCATGTGTAAATCATTATATACAGTATCTGTCATCAGCGACGCAAGTGTTCTATCCCATATAAGGTCATATAACTTTTCATGACTTTTTGTTGAACCTTCAAATGATACTGTTTTATATTTTGGATTTGTTATTCTTACTGCTTCATGTGCTTCCTGTGCGTTAGCTATTTTAGTTTTATAAGTCCTATATTTAGAATACACAGTTTCTGGCGTATCATAAGTTTCCTTTATATATGATAAAATCATTTTCTTGGCATCCTCAGCAATACTTGTTGAATCTGTACGCATATAAGTAATATGTCCATGTTCATATAAATCCTGTGCTAATTTCATAGTGATTTTTGAATTAAAGCGACATTTATTATAGGCATCTTGTTGAAGTGTTGTGGTTGTATATGGAGGTGGAGGACTAACATTCCTTATATGCGTTTCATAACTTATCTTATATTTTGTATTAATACTTAAATTATTTAAAATTTTCTTAACAATTTCAACATCTCTTATTTTATATTCTATTAATTTGCGTTTGGTCTCTTTAGTAGTATCCTTAGTATCCTTAGTATCCTTAGTATCCTTAGTATCCTTAGTATCCTTAGTATCCTTAGTATCCTTAGCTTTAGCATCATCATATACATTTAATGTTCCTTGGATCGATAGGTCTTTGCGGATACTAAAGGTACCATCAATAGTCCAATATGGTATAATTTCCTTGTTAATGATACGATTCCTTTGATTAATACATATTATTAGACCGGCTATTTGAACTCTTCCGGCGCTTAGATAATTTTTATTAAATTTACTCCATAATACAGGTGATACTTTATATCCAATAAGTCTGTCAACAATACGACGTGTTTCCTGAGCATTCACTCTGTCCATATCAATAGTCCTTGGATTTTCTAAAGCATTTATAACAGCATTCTTTGTAATCTCATTAAATGTTATGCGATGACATACTTTGCCTTTAATAATACTTTGAAGACATTTATAGAGACTGTGAGCAATTGCTTCACCTTCTAAATCAGGATCGGCAGCCAAATATATAATATCAGCATTTTTTGCCAACTCCTTAATATTTTTAATTATGTTAAGATTTGTTGGAACATAATTTATCTGCCATGTCTCTGTATCAAATCCTAAATTATCTTTTGGTAAATTATATATATGCCCTCCAGAGAATGTAACAGCAACATCACGATCTCCTAAATATTTTTTAATCGTCTTGGTCTTTGTGAAGCTCTCAACAATAATAAGAGATTTCATTACAGAAATTATGAATTCTTATATTCCTTATATACTTTTTTATAAAATACATAATTATATCATTTTTTATATATATATAAATATTTGAAAATATATATAGTAATGATATGATGTCTGATATAATTGGCAACGATCTAAGAGAACGTGTCATAAAGGAATATAATGATCACAAAAATAATATAAGAGAACATAAAGAAATTTTAGAAGATTATAATAATTATATAGCATATTATGAATATGAAAAATCTCTTAATATTGACAGCATTTGTGAAGAGATAGAAGTATATACCAAATCACGAGGTAATTATTATGAACTAATTCTCTTTCATTCGCAGATTTTTATAGAAAGCTTAAATTACAAAAAATATATATATTTAAGATTTCATAGTAATTTTAGAAGCGATCCCTATTATTCCAGCGATGATGGCAAAATAAATGTTAGTAATCTTGCGACTATTGTGAATGACATGGCACTTCAAAGTATTTTTACAAAAAACTATAAATCAAAAGAAACACAAGAGATGTTCGCTGATTTGATATCCAAGCGTATTAAAGATGTCTTTGTAATATACAATTATTACCGCAATAATATAAAGCATTCCTATATAAATAAATCAAATATATATAATTATTTAATAAAGGACTTGGTATATGATTATCTTAATATATTAGACAAGCATATGCTATTATCACCTTGTGAAGATGATGATATTTTTCTAAATAATATTGACATTTATAATAATATCACAACGGATACGCATATTGTAGATGATATAAGCCGTAGTATATATAGTATTGACTTTGAAACATTTATAGATTTATCCTTTATTATTAAATATTATGCTCAGCATTTCTCAAGAGATGGAAGTAAAACTCTAAATACATTTTATAGCAACATAATACATTCTCTGGTAATCCCTGAACTATATAAAATATTCTTAGACAATATTAAAAAATCAAAGACTATTTATGAGATGTACGAAAGAACAAAATATTTATACAGCGTAGATATTAAAGAAGAGATTGGTATCATAAATAAAGATTTATGTCCTAATATATCAGGATTGATATTTATATGTAAATGTAATTATGTTGAAAAGTTATGGCAAAAGATATTTAGTAATAACCATTTTTGTCATTACTATCCTGAGAAAAAAGTAATTGCTAAAATACATGAGAATATTATATCTTGCTAATATGAAACACATATATCATTATATAAAAAATGATATATACGTTTGTTATAATTTATTATTATAAGCAATCATAATGAGACGTTCATGTGATTCATTAACATCTCTAACATCCATTACATCTGTAAATTCTCGAACAAAGATATTTAATAATAGAGATTTCCAAAAATATATTGGATATATGGAAGAAGATATTGTTAAAGTTTCTAATGACTACTACTATTTTGCTGAAAAGTATGATAAAAGAATAGGCAATTTTATAAATAGATATGAAGATAGGACAAATAAACTATATATTGACTTGAGAAATAGAGAGGCAGAATATAGAAAATTAAATAATAAAATAGAATATTTATGTAAAGAAGTAAAAAATATCAAAGATGGTAATAATACTATTAAATACATCTGTTATAATCCCGGTGTAGAAGGCGTAGACCGTGTAGATTGCTTAAGCAATAACATATTATTTATTCTGTGTGTTTATACATTATTTGTTATTTCTATGGTGATTACATATTAGAATATTTAGTATTCTGTAACAATATAATTTTCAGTCTGGTCTCGAGCTTCGCATCCTTTGCTATTATTTGACAGATCTCTGAGTGCTACTTTGCGTTCCTCTATTATAGCATTAATTTCGGCAAGTTCTACTTTTTTATTCTCTATTTTTGCTTCTAAATCATCGCATTTCTTGAAAAGACAATCAATCATCCTATCTTCAATTACTTTAGCAGCCTTAACAGATTCATTTACAGGAATATCAAATATATCATCGGTACCCTCAGTACCCTCAGTATCTTCAATACCCTCAGTATCTTCGGTACTCTTAATCATACTTGTATTAACCCAATAATCGCCATCCATTAAGTCAAATAATGTTCGCACTTTTTCAATAGGAACATGAAAGAACCTTTGCTTCTGATTAATTCGATACTCTGAAAGAAGCTTGTAGATTGTATTTCTCTTATGTTCAATATTAAGAACTTTTTTGGCAAATTCTAATATATATGGTGTTGGTGGTTTCCATAATCCAAACAATCCATTTATATCATCTACTTTTTGTTTTGGCACTATCCATGTTATACCAATATTTAGAATATTTGGCATAGATACATTAGATAAACAAATCATATATCCATAGTCGCCATCAGGGTTCTCTGTATCTGTTTCTGTGATATGTGTGTTTGTATCAGTCATTATATATTTATTGAAGGATCTCTATAATATATATAGATATTCGTGAGATATCCGTAAATCATTTTTTGCTAAGTTTTGCTTCAAACATAGGAATTATCTTGTTATTATATATATTATATCCTTCAAATATATTATTCATCTCGATCCATCTAAATATCTCCACAAACTTGTTAAACATCACCACATTCTCTTCACTATATATAATATTACTTAAGGAATTATATAAAACATTATAGCCAACCATAATATTATAATAAATATCAGCATTACACTTCATATTACGTGTAAATACTATATCAACTCTATCTTCTACAACAACAATATTTTCTATCATTCTCTTGTCATAGTATTTGATTATATTAATGCGGTTTGATAAGTATTTTCTTAATTTTTTGCTTGCTGTAAAAAGCGGAAATATATAAAAACTTATAATATTATATCGTGATTGCGAAATATCCTCTATCAAATGTGTGCGGTCTAAATATATCATCGATTTCATATCATTCTTACTAAATCCTTCTACCAAAGCTACACGCTCATATTTATATTCATGAATGGAATCATCTTCTCTGTCGCTATCTCTATAATCACAAAACATTCCTTTAGGTTTAATAGAATAAACACATGTATTACATGGATTATATACTGCTATATACAATCTATTAAGATATTTGATACTTTTGTCATTCTCTATATTTGCTATACATCTTGCGAAAACATTTTTATAGATTACTGCTTGTATATCATCAGGTAATTCATATAAATAGTTATTTTTAAACATAATATAATATTTTACAATAAATAAAAAATTATTATAAGTAATTATATAAATAAAAAATAGTCTTATGTAATATGTAAGTAATATATATATAAAACAAAAAACTGATATAGGAATGTAGCTATTATAATAAATAACAAAGCTATTACGAGCAATCTCAAACAATACACAAATTGATAATGAAAACTTTAATAGTATCACGTATTATAGCTATATGGATGATCATTATATTAACAATATTGCTGAGCTATATCTTTGCGAATACAGAAAAATTTACTGGAGATACTTCATTCTATCGTTTTGGTCCTAATCCTGAATTGGTTATTCTTGGTATCACTATAGATACTCCTGAGAAATATGGGTTGATCGTATTATATGCGATTATTAATACAATTATTAGAAATCTTGATCATAATGTCATAGCTCCTTGGATTACTCTATATGTCCAAAATATTAAAGCATTACCAACAGAGGATACAGAACAAAAAGACACAAATAAACAATATGAAATATCAATAGTTAACACAATCTATTCATGGTTTGACTGGCTCATATATATTCACATGCTACTTGCGCAGGTTGATATGTTTTTACTTGAATTAACAACCGATACAATAGCAATCTATTTTGTGACACGTTGGTATATAAAAAATAGGGCAATTGCTAACGTCCACTTGAATATTGCTGATGATGAACATTAAAATATAAAAAAATATATACATATATCTAACTACCATTAACTTACAACTTATTCACGAGTGCCGTGTAAATTGCCTTTGTCTCTTCAAAGTTTTCTTCTTCAAAACCATACTTCTTGTTGTAATTCTCGAAAAACTCCTTAATTTTAGCATCAGTAGAAACCTTCATTTTTCTCAACCATTTAAGGTCAAGTGATTGATGTGTATTGCCTTTCTTTGCTTCCTGAACATGTGTCAAAGCATCTTCAACAATATAGATAGTATCAACAAACATTCCATCATTTTTTTCATACTTTTTGGGAACGTAGTTAGGATCTACACCACAATAATATTCCTTATCAATATTAGGCTTTCCAATAGCAGCACGTGATAACTCATAATATGTCTTCAAATACTCATTTTTCATAAGATCATCATAATTAATAATAACAGACCATGATACGCAGTTGAAAACCTGAATATATACCTTGTTGTCAAACTTAGCAAATACCAAGTTCTTATAATACTTAGACCTATTGTTAACAAAATCCTGAGAAAGAATAAGAAAACCAGAAACCTCCATCTTTAGTCTGTGAAGTCTATGAAGATTCAAAGAAGTTGAAAGCGGAACTGAGTGGAACTGAGCTGTTTTTGAAGTACTACCTTGTATATACAAGATTTGCCTTTGATAGTTAAATTGATGTTAAACGATCAATTTTTATTGAATCAAATAAAAAATATAACATATTTATATTTCATTATTACATACTGCTACAGCTTTCTTTAACTCTATAATATCATTCTTAATATTATTTATATCCAGCATATTTTGTATTTGTTTTTTGAGATCATCTATTTCATCTTTCTTATTTTTACTATCTATATCTATTATATTTTTAACAGTAGCTTTTAGTTCTCTTAGTTCTTTTATTTCTTCATAACATTTTTGTAGGTCTTTTTTTATATTTTCTATATCAGTATTACATGAAATACCAGTATTCTTGAATTCATAATTATTTTTATTTTTATTTTTTTTGTAAATTGCTTCCTGTATAGTTATTTCATTCAACTTTGTTAATTCTTCAATATACTCAGCATCATAGCGATTTTCTTCATACATTCGCATAGCAATTACTTCAAGTCTTGCGCTAATTGCCCCTTGTGTCCTCCCATGTTTTTTTGCGATTTCTTCAATCTCTAAATTATTTCTAATATTATCTAATAATGTCATCTCCTCTATATCAGTCCATTTACTCCCCATATTACAAGGTATATCCTTCTCCGGATTAGCAATCTTGTATTTTTCTATACATCTGTTTTTATAGCTTGACAAAGACATTTAGAATATGTGTTTTTGCTATTATATTTGATTGTTAATCTTATATAAAAGTTAAAATAAATCTGTTCTATTTTCTTTAAGTAATAATAAAAATTGATTTATTTTCTTACATTTAATTACCAAAGGCAAACCTCGTATACACAAGGTTAAACTTCGCAAGCTCTCACAAGCTCTCGCAAAACTTTCGCAAGACTTTCACAAGACTTTCACAAGACTCTCCGCAACTACTTAAAGGAAATGGCACCAGTCGCTATGTTTCTCTTCGCTCTATTTCTCTTCGTCTTTGTTACTCATGTTATGGCATTTATAATGTCTTTCGGTATGGAAAAGCCTAAAGAAGAGTATGTCAATCCATATCGACTTGTTCCTCGCAAAGAAGCCGAAAGTTATAAACGCTATGAAAGACAGATGTATAATGATAGTTTGAGAAATAAGAAGCGTAAAAACTAAAAAAATAAAAAGCAAAAGAAGCAGAATAGCTGTGTAGCCATGTAGTTAGTTAGAAGAATTATTTGTTATATATTTTATATTTTATTTTATTTATCTGTATCAGGCTGTCCTGAAGGAAGCAAATCATATATAAAGTTATTTAGTTCAGAGAAAGTACTCATAGGTCTATAACAGTGGTAATCTACAAAATATCCTGATGCTAAAGCGTCTCGTATTTCATGAGACATTCTAAAAGTATCCCTTGATAACCTATTAAATCTCGTTTTTTCTTCATCAAGACATATTAGATTGTTTGTTTTTTTCTGCCATTCCATTACCTTCTCATATAAATATAACTGATCTATAAACCATCCTTGCTTCCCTATGCCCTCTTCGATGATGTTGTTTCGTGATATATTCACAAGCATATGTCTAATATCCTCAATACTATGTACATCAAAAATGTCCCTCCAGATTTCTGGTGTCGCCGCATTATAACACATAGCTATAGATTTATAAATAAAACAATGGTCACCTCGATAATATATGAACTTGCTATTGTCATATTCCTTAATATGCTCAGTATAATAAGTGGTATTCGTAGGTAAAATATCCATATCAGTAATTAATACTCCATTTTTATAATTAAGTATACAAGGATACAGTAGACGAATAAATTGCGATGTAAAACTTGTTAACACATCCTCTACAGGTTCAAACAAAATTATATTATTCGCATATTCCTTATATTCATCTGGAATCGCCTTTGCGATTAAAACGATTTTGACATCAATCGACGGATACAATTTATTCCATGTTTTAATAAAAATAGGGATAAACTCTAAATATAGGGGGTTTTCATTCACAGCTGTTAAAACACAATCTAATTTCATTATATTTATTGATTTAATCTTACTATCCTTATTGTCTTAATGTTTTATATAATTATATATGCTCGAAATCATCATTTACACAAAGGATATCACCATTAATATCTATCAAACTCATATTCTGTTTTTGCTTATTTATTAAATTATTATATTTAGTCTCCAGTTTATTATAATATTCACGATTAAAATGGGTATTCAGTAAAAGTTCGTTGTATTTCCATTCAAGACTATTATAGCGACGACATAAATTTTCATATTTATTTTTTACATATCTTAATTCTTTCTCTTTGCTGTCACTCAATATTTTTAACTTATTGATTTTGTCTTTCATATATAGTGTGCTATTACTATAATCATCGTTGTAATCCTTACTAAATATGTAGTATAAACTATTATACATATTATTACTATGATATATATATAATATATTTATATATAAATAAAAAAGAATTATAATAGTTGTATGTTTTTTACAAAGGTTGTATGATCCTAATAAGTATTTTTGAATCATAAATACTAACGTCGGTGTTGATCAGTCATGTATTTGTGAGTAATTTCGGCAACTCTCATATGATCATCAACACGATTAGATAATCCATTAACAACCCTATCATGATTTGCTTTTGATGTCATATTAGCATAAAATTGTGCGATTGTCCTGTTTTTTTTAGGTTCTTGTTGTTTTTGTAGCATTCTCTCTCTCCATATCTGAACATCCTTATCTAAACTATTTTTATACTTTTCTTGTTCTTCTTGTTCTTTTCGTATTCTTTTATCATATTCTTCTTTTGCTGTTGCTTTAGTAAAAGAAGAATATAATGTTCCTTCTTTCAATTTAACTTCTGCTTGTTGAAAACCATCTTTAGCTTCTTGACTTTGAAACAACATGGATTCATTTACAGGTTCCATTTTTAATTTTCTTTGTGCTTCATATACTTCATTAATTGCATCTATTTTTTCTTTTGGTAATGGTACAAGTTTTCCTCTTTTTGATTTAGCACTCGAAATAGAAGCAGACATACAATCTTCTAATATATGAAAATGTTTTATATATTTTCTAAAATAATAAATAATAATAAATAATAATAAATAATAATAAATAATAATAAATAAAAAAACTATATATATTCCTCAAAGAAAGGAACTATAACCACATAACCATTCTCTATAACCGTCTCAAATTTATATAATGGAAAAAAATTAACATCAAACGCAAGATTATGTATCAATAAATATTCATTCAATAGTTTATTTGTATAATAAATCAATTCAATCCATGTTGTTATGAAGTCATTAAATAAATAATATAGTGGTGGATATAAAATATCATTCGTATCATTAGGATCATCAAAACCGAGCAATATATCAATATTTGATAGTTTTATTCGAATACAAGTCGCCTCTTTAAGATTATCAGGAAGCTCTGTAATAAGGATATTGTAATGATACTCTCTAAAATTAAACTCAGTAATTTTTGATAAATAATATATTTCTTCGTCTAACAAATCGATATCATTTTCCATACTTTCGTAATAATTAACAATTCCGAGAGATATCGGATTGAATATTTCGAGAGATGTATAATACACCATATTATCATCATTAAGAATATTTTGAATAAACTTATCCTTGTATTTATTATTCCTTTTATCTTTGTAAGTACTAATAATATCTTTCATACAATCATTATACACATATTTATATATCTGGGTGTATATATCATATGGTAAAATGTGTAAATAACTCATTTATAATATTATATCTAATATGTTCATATATATATGAAAATATAAAAAATATATAACATATATGGATATATATTGACACATATCCCTCAGCTATTTTACATCCCGTGTGATCTCATGTTATCCTCCTTATTCTTATATCTTTTTCTTAAAGCTTAAACTTGATTATTGAAATCCTTCCAGTCCTTATTGATACTGCGTCGATTCTTGTAAGATAGGCGTGCGTCCCTATGCTTTAGCGCAATCTTCTTACAATTATCGGCATTATTATCAGTCCTCTTTAGGTTGCGTGGAATCTTGCTAACATTCTCGAAATCCTCACTCTTATTAGTGTAAGAGTTGAAAAGGCGATAGCTAATCTTATTAGCGTTATTGAAGTTGATCTGATTCATGTTATTCATCTGGTTTATTTGACTTACTTATGTAATAATAAAAGTATATAAAGGTAATCAATTTTTATTATTTTATTGATAAATAATAGCAAATTTATTTCAAAAAATAAAAAATGATATATTTAATTATAATTATATTATAATACCAAAGCTACTATGAAAGAACTATCCAAAGATATGAAAGACCTGCTAAGAAATATTAATGAATGCTGTATAAAAATTAATGAACAAAAAAATCTAAACTGTACTTTTAATAAGTTAGATTTTCTTGAAGATGAGAAATATTATGATATGTTTCCTAATACAACATTTAATGAAAAATAGCATACACACAAAAATTTAATTATATATTGAACACATCCCTATTATCCTTTTATTATATTTTATTATCTTTTTTATATTTACATGCCCTCCAAGAGCCCGCATGACGATGTTTTGAAATAAAAAATGATATTATATGAATATAAGAAATTAAATAATGGCTTCGTATACTTCTGATTCAGCAAATGTTCTAAATACCAAACCATTACTATTAGATCATATAAATAATAGATTACCTGAAGATATTGTTAGTAAAATAAATAATCTTATATGCGATGAATATATTAAAAGAATATATGAAGCTTTAGAGAAAAACTTAATTAAAAACACTATTAAGATTTTTCTGAATGATAAAAAACTATCTAAATTCCTTTATTATTATGGATATCAAACATATTACTTTAATAATCAAATGTATTACTATTATAATATTACAACACCAGACCTTGGTATTTATGGAGAAATTCTTAGCAATTTAGAATGGGGTGATTTTGAATGTGATACATTATTAGAAGATTTCAAAGGTATTCACAAAGATACCAAAGAGCCATATATATTAAATATACCTAATGATGTAATATTTGAACATGACAACATAAATACAAATAATACCCAAATGGATTTCTATAAGTTTGATGTTAATATATATTCTAAGATTCTGACTCTTAATGAAACCTTATGGATACTCAAAAATTACTCAGATTATGATGCTAAGATTTTACATGATATCAACGAATGTGATTATGATACTGGCGTAAGCGGCGTAAGCGATGTAAGTGACATAAATAGCAGTACAACCATAGCAAACTTTGAGATAAATAGCAACGATACCTATGAAAACATTTATGACTATGATAAAGAAGAGTTTGCTATTGTTTGGAACTTATTTAATAGGGGATTTATTAAATTAAATATCTTTAAAATTATATATATATTTTGCTATCACACAGATATAGATAATACTCTTCAACAATACTATAATATTATTGGCGGAACAGGACAAGCTAATATATGCGTTGATAAACCTAAGTTATTTCATAAGACCTGCTTTAATGTCATTAAATATTTCAATAAAAAAATAAAGAAAGCTGTGAATGACAGTAATATAATCAGCTATTTATATGCTATATATGCTGATGATGAAGGAATAGAGTTTAATGATGAACACGAAGAATATGAAAATAAGGCTTATGATATTCTTCATGATAATGGATTGCTTAAAACAAAATCAGAAAATACAACAGATATATTAGACTTATTATATGTATTATATCTAAAATAGGCTATCATAGCTATCATATCTATCACAAGTCTCATAATTTATATCGTAGTATGCTTTTATTATAAAATTGAAAGTTCCATAACTTAGATAATATTCCATTTTTTGTAGCATTATTCGTAGTATCCGTTGTATAACCCGTTTCATTATTCTTCGTAATATCCTTTGTAAAACCCGTCTCAATATCCTGTGCAGAATCCTGAAATTTATTATATGTTTGGGCATAGGTACCTATGTAAGCTAAACGACCTTGGCTGAAATAATATGTATTTTCCATTTATAATATTGTAATATTATAATATCAAAAATAATAAACCTAATCAATTTTTATTAATATCCCCCACGAAGTCGTAAGACAAGATGAAGCGTACTCTCCTTCTGAATATTATAATCAGCCAAAGTACGTCCATCTTCTAACTGCTTTCCCGCAAAGATGAGACGCTGCTGATCTGGTGGGATCCCTTCTTTGTCCTGAATTTTAGATTTAATCATATCAATAGTATCTGACGCTTCCACCTCGAGTGTTATAGTTTTGCCTGTCAACGTTTTAACAAAGATCTGCATATTACTTTTAAAATTTATTCTTAATATATATTCACATATATTTTTTATATATAATTTCTATTGTAATTCCATCTGTTGTTCCTCTACTGCTGTAGCAATCTTATTATATAAGAACTCCTCCTTCTCTTGAGGAGTTATGTTATCAGGAAACCCGTAAATATCTAATTGGTTAAAACATGTATGCGCCTCAGGGAACCTCTCTACATTTATAAGCCAGCCATATTTATAAAATATTTTATAGTTTCCCGCTTTATTATAATAGTTAAAAGCAGTCCAAAATCGTAGCAACTTCTTAATAAACAAGAAGTGTGTCTCATCATTTACGCCATTACGAGGACGCATAATAATATTAGAGATGTATCCTTTCATTTCCATCTCTCGTGTTTCTCTTTCTTGAACCGTCATTATATCTGTAGGGTCATAGCCTTCGTCTTCTACAGACTTTGTACTAACCTCTATCTTAACCACAATCTTATTTACAAGTTCTTCTAAAATTTCGTAGGTCATAGGTTCAGTCGTAATTAAAATATTTAGTTGCTCTATTGACACCTCTTTTTTATAAAGAAACTTTCTAATCTCATTACTGAAGCCTCCAAACAACGAGATATACCTCTTTGACATATTCTTTGTCGACATTATTTTATCTTCATCTGTTGCGATAAAGTTCTTGGTGATTGCGTGGTTCGCTTGCTGCTGTAGAAACTTAAGAAAGTTATCCTTGGTTATACTTGCGCCGCTCTCTGTCGCTCCAGTTCCTGCTCTGCTAATTTTATAGGTATCATTAAATGACAGCATAACATTTTCTATACCATTTATATCGTCGGCGCTGGTAACCATATTTATAAAATAAATGGCGTTGTTAAAATCCTTTAAGTAAAAATATAGTTTATCATAGTAGTCCAAGTCCTTTGGCTGCTTTATAAAGCCCGCCAATATATACTCGGCAAACTGTTGTGGCAGCCCAATTTCGTCGTTATAGAATGGTATTGCAAGCAGTTTCCCTATAACATAATAGATATATTCGTAATCCCGCTCAGTCGTATAATCCATTATGAAATGCGAATAATTCTTCTTATACGCCGCCAGAACCTTTCTAAAGTTGTCGTTAGGGGCAAAGTTAGGATTTATATAATAGCGGTTCCCTAAATTGTCTTTGGGGCGAATAAAAGGGCGTGTTAGATGCTCTTCGTCGCAAAATAGTTCCTCAAACAGTTTTGTAAAAAACTCACGCCTTGGTCCACCAGCATCAATTGCGTCCTTAACAGTCTCCTCCAAATCGTCATCAATCTCATAAGTATATACTTTAAACATATTTATATTCTGTATAAAAATATTCCTCAGTTCCTCATCGTATATACGCCCGTTTATACTCTCGTACTCTATCAATATAGATGCTAATGCGCTGTCCTGATAATAATGTATCTTCAATTGCTCGTCCCCTGTTGGTTGAAAGACATGATTTATCGCATTCTTTAGAGCATCTAAGCAGATAACAGTCGGCTTATTGTATTGCTCGCATTTCTCAATCAACTTGTGTTTAAACCGCTTATATTTCTTGCCGTCATCAGTTGTCGTATCTTCGTATATCTCCTTAATCGCATTACAAACCTTCGTATTAATCAGAGATATATCTATGGTCTTGCTGATAGGATACTTTAATTGCTTGGCGATTGTTAAATACTTTTCGCTAACCTTTAAAACCTCCTTTATAAACTTAACACCTTTTGCCGTTATATTTAAAGGTCTAATATTGTAGTCATATGATAACGCCTGCTCTAATATTAAATTGTAATATTCGCTGTCCGTTGCGATTATTACACTTGGATTAATAGGGTCTCTATTTGGCTGCCTCGCCCACCGCAAGCAATCCATCACCGTATAGTATTTTTTAGGCTCATACCTTTCATTTCGTCGCTTTAACGCTACATTATTACTGTTTGGTTTAGCAACGCTATCACTCGCCCTTCTCTCAACAACAGGCACATAATAATTAGGAATCTTTATATAATTATTTTTAGTAACCATGCTAATGCCAAGCGATGCTAATTCTCGTTCGCTTAATAAAACATCTGCTGGTAATACACCTTTATCCGCTTTGATTAATAGGTGGCTTATTAGCAGTTTATTAGCAATTTCTACACCATTACGAACAATCCCATCTATTTGTTTCCTATTCGTAATCTTCTTCAACCTTAATCCTGTTCCAGCTATAATTGCGCTGGTAGCACTACTGCGTCTCTTGCTAATAACAGGAGCATAATAAGTAGCAATATTAATATAACTTTTCTTTGTAATTGCGGTCGCCTCGCCAATTCCAAACTTTGCCAAATCTTCCTTGCTAAATAAAACATAGAATGGTAAGGGAGCATCGCCTTTCCCAAAAGCATATATTAATTTTTTATTAACAATCTCGACTCCGACTGTAGGCTTCTTGATACCCACATTTTTCCATTTTAACCCCACAACAGCCTCCGCGCTCGCTCGATTTAATATATTCCTATCTTCTTTCATCTTCACATATTGCCTCTCCATATCTTTAATGTATTTCTCAAGTTGCTCCAAGGATTGCGGCGGCTTCCCTTCAGCGCTCAAAATACTCTTTATTGATTCCTTAAGTGCCCCTAAAATCGTATAGCCGCGCGAAGTCAGCATACGAGGTATTAGATTTGTATCATACTGATAACTTATACATAATAGGCGATTGTATATAGGCGAGTCTATTAAAATCTTTTTGAATGTTCGAGGGTTAATAATAGGTATCATAACCCAGTTCTTACATTCATCGTACGTAAAACCATTCATAGGGTTATTGTCGGTTATAACACGGTCTTCAGGATTACTATAAAAATATGGGTTAAAGTCAGGGTCGTCCAAGTCGTAAATAGCATTTGCTAATCCTTTGCCTATCAATAGCCCCATACCTTCAGGCAATCGCATATTATTAACTAAGTCGTTTGCGGCAAATAACATCTTGTAGTAGTTGTTGTGATAGTGAGTCTTTTCTGTAAAATATGCCGAGGTTATTTGCCGCACCTCTATCTCCCGCTTCTCTACATAAACGGGTGGTATAACATCTTCAACCATATAACGAAAATACAGTCTTAAGTTTTTATATTCTTTCAATCCTGCGAAAGTGTATCTATCAACATTCGCATACAACTCCATAAATATCTTGTCTATCAGTTCGGCATTCTTAAAAACTATTTTTCTATTACTGTATGTTATACAGGCTATCTCAGCATCTGGTGGAACCTTAAATTGTGGGTCTAAAAGTTGGACAAAGATATTGACAATAATGTTGTGAATAACGCCTTCAGCCGTGTCTAAGTTATACTTCTTTAATAGTTCTTCAACACCTGACAGACTACGATTGCTCCTATTCATGTAAGAACTAACAGGGACTGTTAAGCGAGCCTTAGCACCTACCGTAGCGTTTGTCAAGATATTCTTTATTAAAACATTATCTGCCGCCATTACCTTATCATGTAAATCAACAAGAAACTCTCTGAATGACGCAAAAATCCTTCTATCAGCATCCTTTTTAGGTAGCTGAGCCTTTTTATATAGATATTCTGCTATCTTATCTTTCTCTTCTTTCTTCTCTAAAGCCATATCCCTTAACATTTTGCGCTCTGCCGAGTTTAAACTTTTATATGCTTCTGAAGCGGTGTCCGTTGTTGATACGCCGTGTGAATTATTTGGTCGCATAACTTGCTCTCGTGCTGCTCGGCGTCTCGGTGTTATAGGTGATGCTACATTTAACCTCCTATCAAAAGATTCTGTATTATGTGTTAAAAACAATTGATCATTTTGCCTTATGAATTCTAAGCGGAACAAAACATTTTTAATAGTATTATTAGCATTTCTATACAAGGTCTTATCATATTTATTCTCAGGGATTGTATCTAAAATAGGTGGAGTAGGCATTCCATATTGTAGTGCAGTATATATTAATTCTACATACACGGGACCAGCAATAGGTATTCTATAGTTTGTTCGTGGATTAATAGTATGATTATTTGCCCATTTTGTACATTCCTCTGGTGTGAAAGGAACTGACATATATTCGATAGTATCAGATATTTTGTCATTCAACGTATATAATCTTAAAGGGACGCGCTGATACTCTTTAATATGTTCTACTATTTTTGGCCTCAGGTCAGTATTATAAAAACACTTACGCTTAATCTTATTAAAAAAAGAACGAGGATTTTTTAAAGATTCTTCTGTTAAAATATCCTTTCTATATTTTCCAGCAACATAGTCATTCACAAATGGGGAAATACTTGGGTCTTTTATCCATAATAAACAGTGTTCATCATTTAATCTTATTGGCATAATTAGATAGAATATTCTAATATATGTATATAAATATATTGATAAAAAAAAAAATATAAAAGCATTCTAATTATAATTTACCAGTATAACCTAAACTCTTAATATTTGAAGATACTTCACTCGGATTCCATGATATGTAAAGCATATTATTATTAGGTTCAGGCAATATTTGAACATATAATCCATTCTTTCTCAAAGCATCCACTATATATTTTATACAATCTTCGATTTTATATAAGGGTTTTCCATATATATAATAGGGAATTTCATAGAATATATTCATACCACCTATTGTCGCTGTCTGCTTTATTTTTTTATGACATATCTCTATTATTTTGTCAAATGTTACATATTTAGCGTGTTCTTTTTTTTCCTTCAAGTTATATAAATCACTCAATAATATTCTCGGAGGCATATTATTACATAAATAATATAATTTTTATTGTCTTTATAACTTACCTCTATACTTCTACTTTATATTATCTCCTAACGTAATTCCATTCCTGTTACTTCAACAGCTATTTTAAATTTATCATATAAGAACTTATCTTTCTCTTGAGGTGTTGTGTTATCAGGAAATCCATAAACATCTATAGCATTAAAACATGTGTGTGCTACAGGTAATAACCTAACATTTATACCTTGTCCATATTTATAAATTATATTATAATGTGCTTTTCTATTAAAATAATTAAAAGCCGTCCAATATTGTAATAATTTTTTAATAAAATCTAAGTGATCTTTAACGGACACACCATTTCTTCTTATCATAATCATATTCGATATATGCGTCTTCATTTCAATCTCTCTATTTATCTTATCAGTAGAGTCTATTATAACCCTATTATATTGATCATCAACTTCAGGTATCTCAACTTCTATTTTATCTACAAGTTCCTGTAAAATTGCCTCTGTAAGTTGCTCATTTGTAATTAAACTACTTAGTTGTTCTATAGAAATCTTCTTTTTATATAGGAATTTTCTAATTTCATTACTAAAACCCGCAAACAACGAATCATATCTCCTTTTCATGTTTTTATTCGAATTAATCTTATCGTCATCTTTTGAAATATAGTTCTTAGTAACTGCGTGTTTTGCTTGCTGTAGAAGAAACTTAATACAGTTAGCCTTGGTTATATTTGCTCCATCTGAACCTCCTGCTCTGCTAATATTATAGGTATCATTAAAAGACATCATAACATCTTCTATGCTATGTACATCACGATTGCTAATCATATTTATATAATAGACAGCGTTGTTAAATTCACACAAGTAAAAATATAATAAATCATAGTAATTAAATTCACTCGGTTGATATATAAGTCCTGCTAATATATATGATGAAAATTGCTTTGGTAATCCTATCTCTTCATTATAAACAGAAAGACATAGCAGTTTACCAACCACATAATATATATATTCGTAATCTCTCTCTGTTTTAAATTCAGGAATAGATGAGTTCTTTTTTCTACATACGGCTATAACCTTTAAAAAGTTTATGCTCGGTTCAAAATTAGGATTTATATAGTATTTATTCCCAATTATATCTACTGGACAGGCAAAAAGTCGTGTTGGATGTTCGTTATCGCAAAATAGTTCCTCAAATAATTTTGTGAAAAACTCACGCTTAGGACCACCAGCGTCAATAGCGTCCTTTTTGATTTCATTCAGGTTCTCATCAATTTCATATATAGATACATAAAACTTATTAAAATCATATATAAATATATCCCGAAACTCCTCCTTATATATTTTGTCTTTCATCCTATCATAAAAATTTAATAGAGAAGCTAAAGCAGACTCTTCATAATATGCGAGCTTATATTCCGCACGACCATCTTCAGGATAAAAGTAATCTTCTATAGCATTTCTAATATCTGTTATACACATAACGGGATCTTTATTAAACTGTTGGCATTTACCAATCATCAAATCTTTAAACATCTTGTATTTTTTGCCTTCATCTGTCGTTTCATCATCATATATATTATTAATCGCATTACAAACAACACTATTAATATCGGTGATATCTTTGCCTCTGCTAACAGATTGCTTTTTTTTATCAACAATAGTTAAATGCTCATTTTTAAATTTTAATATTCTTTTCATAAACTTTTTCCCATTCGCTGTAATATTTATAGGTGTTATATTATAGTCATATAGTAATGCTTGTTCAAATATTCGGTTATATTCTTTGCTATCTGTAAGTATAATTTGCTGATTCTTAGGGTCTTTATTTGGTTTCCGTGCCCATCGCAAGCAATCCACTACAGTATAGTATTTATGGGCTACATACGTAGGGTCTCTATTTATAATAACTGCGTTATTAGTTGGTTTAATCTTAATATCACTTTCACTTTTTTCAAATACCGGCTTATAGTAATAAGCAAGTTTAATATAACTATTCTTCGCAATCTCTGTAGTTATACCAAAAGTCGCTAAATATGTTTTGCTAAATGAAACAGAAGGAGGTAAGTCACCTTGAAGACTTTTTAATATTAGGATTGCTTTTTTCATACCCTTATTATTAATTTCTACACCCTCTTTTTCAATTCCTTCGCCTTCCTTCAAATCTACAACCTTTTTCCATATTGAACCTACTTTGCTTCCGCTACGTCTTCCAGAAATATCTGGCACATAATAGGCTGCTATCTCAATATAACTATTCTTTGCTACTGTAGTGATACCAGTTGTCGCCAATTCATGTTCTGTTAAAAGAATATAGAATGGCGGTTGTCTGTCAGCAACAATCCCTTTCGATTTTAATACATCATTCAGTCCATTTAATTGCGCACCTTCTTTTGGTTTCTTGGTTCCAGCATTCTTCCATTTTAAACCAATCTTGTAAACAAGTTTTTTTTCTTTCTTACCTTGTTTCTTTTTTAAATGTCTTTCACCATTAATAACAAAATTCTCTAATTCCTCTCTTGATTGCGCAATTGCCTCTTCTTTAAACAATATATCATCAATTACATGATTTAAAGCTCGTATAATATTATAACCTCGTGATGTAATCATGCGTGGTATTAGATTGGTATCATATTGATAACTTGTAAGTAATAGAGTATTATAGATTGGTGAATCAATCAAAATCTCTTTAAATGTTCGCGGATTTAAAATAGGAAGGATTACCCAATTTTTACATTCTTCATAAGTAAAACCACGAACCTTTGTATCTGTAATTATAGTTTGGATATCAGGATTATTTGCTGGATAATATTCTAAATAAAAAGATAATTTTAATTCTACAATCTTCTTCGTTAATTCTTTACCCAACAATAATCCTCTCCCTAATGGCAATCGTTTATTTTTGGGTTTATTATAACTATCACCTCTGGTATATAATATTTTATAATAAAAATTTTGAAAAGAATGTCCTGATAAAATCATCTCTCTATTATCTATTGCTCTCTTTGATACAAAATTTTTACCTATTGTATCATCTGTAAGATCAATAAAATACTTATAAACTTTCTTACCTAATACAGATATATATAGTCTAATAAAACTATATAACTCTTCTAATATCATATCATATAAGTCGCATTCATAAAAAGTCTTCAAATGTGTTAATTTATTAGTATATGAAAGAACACCTATTTCTAATTCATTAGGAAGTTCTTCTGTTGAAGGGTCTATAAGTTGTACATACATATTATTAATAAAATTACGAATTATCCCTTCAATAGTATCATAATTATTCTCTTTTAAAACTCTATTTATATAACTGTTATTATAACCTTTTCCGTCAAAATATTTTCTAATAGCATCTGTTAACACCTTTTTATCGTTATCATCGCTGGCATTTCTTATAATAGTTTTTACCAAATCTTGTTTCATAACAGCTTTTTGAAGGTCTAAAAGAACCATTCTGAATACTGTAAAAATTTCCTTTTTGGTATTATCAATCTCTTCACCTTTTGCGCTACTTGCTCCGCTTGCGCTGCTTGCGTTGCTTATTTTGTCCTTCTTTTTAGCAAGCCCCTTATTATACTGATGGATCCCTATTGACTTTTCTTCTTCCTTATTTTCTAATATAATATCTCTCAATTGTCTTCTTTCAGCAGAGTTCAAACTTTTAGAAGTTGACGAAGATACATCGAATGGATTAATTGCTATGTTGGCAACTGCGTTAGCGGTTTTGGCAGCAGCTTTGCGTCTTGGTGTTGTTGGTGATGCTATTTTTAATTTTTCATCGAAAGACCCTACATTATGATTTAAAAATATATTATCTGTCTCTTTCATAAACTCTAAGCGATTTTTAATATTTATAATAAGTTTATTCATATTTCGATATCCAGCTATTTGTAAATTATTATCAAATTTATCAGCAAGTGTAGGAGGTTCACTATCTAATTCTGAAGGTGTAGGTAATCCATATTGAAGAGATATATATATTAATTCAATATATATACGGTCACCTACTCTTATTTTATCATATACCTTCTCGCTTCCTGTAGCAGCTGTTGTAGTTTCAGTCGGTCGTGGATTTTCTAAATGATTCTTAAGCCATCGCTCGCATTCCTTTCGTGTAAAAGGAGGCGTTATATATTCTATGTTTGACAAACTTGCAAGTTTATCATTTAGTGTATATAATCGCAGAGTTCCGTCTTTCTGATATTCTTTGATTTTATCTACTATTTGTTGTCTTATTGCTGAATTATGAAAACATTTGCGCTTAACCTTATTTAAGAAAGATTTGGGGTTTTTAATGTTTGCTTCACTTAAAATATTCTTTCTTCTTTTGTGTTGTATATAGTCATTCTCGAATGGTGAAACACTCGGATCTTTTATCCATAATAAACACTGTTCATCATTTAATCTTATTGGCATTTATAAATTAAAGATTGAATTTAATATTCTAATATATGTATATATTTTGATATTATAAAAATAAGATTATCATTCAGTTATACTCACTCGATTATACATATAATGGTTTTTCTAAGTTATTACCTTATAATTCCTTAATCTTGTTATATTCCATGTCATCCACAGTAACCATATTATATTTTGTTATCTTATTAACCGGAGTTGTAACAGCAACTTCTGTATTGAATCCTTTGTTATGTAATGAGGTTATCATATCATCGTTAATCGCATAATTGTAATACTTGACATCAGCCATTTTCAAAGAATTTCCTGTAGTCACTCTATTATAAGGGTTTATGGTATCTCTTATATTTTCTTTGCCAATAAACGGGTTAATATAAAATGGCGAACTATTATTTTTAAAGGTCGCTGAATATATATTATTTACATATTTTGTCTCAACCTTTTTATCTAATAATTTGACACCATTAATGTACATTTTACATGACGCGCGATTTAATGACAATACATTATTACTATCAGCGACCTCTTTCATAACTATAGTAACCATAAACCATTTATTGTTGAACTCGATATCATAAATACCTAAGATATTTTTATTTCTTTTATTCCAGTCTGAAGCAGATTGTATATATGAGCAATTTTTATAGGAAGAACCATTCTGATAAGAATCGCTATTATATATGTTATTATATTCTACGGCAATTTTGCGCCCGTCTCCGCTTAATCTTACAAGCGGATTTTTAGTTATTATTATAGGGTTGTTAGCGACTGTGGCATTAGCACAATTATAATTAGCCATATTATTATAATAAAGATTTTTCTCTCCTTTTAAGAACAATACAACGTCTTTCTTATTACTATCCCGCATCTTTGTTAACACTTCTTGATCGATATTTAACCAGAAGTTATAAGAATATTCTGCGCCTCCTTCTTGCTTGGTAGAAGGTCGAATATCTTTAAAACTTAATTCTGATTTATCCGAAGTATTATATTTAACTTCGCTATTACTAAAGTCATAGATTCCGTTTAGAATAACAACCTCTTTGCGTATATCATTCTCACCTTGAAACATATTTTGAAGTTCAATCAAATATATATTATATCCAATATATCCCATTAATAACAATATAATTAAGGATATAATAACTTGAACTAAAGGGTAATTTTCTAACATTATAATTATTATATCTTATCTATTTTAAATATGGAAATTAAAAAAAATAATTATTGAATATTAAAAGTTACGAAGTTACGAAGTTACGAAGTTACGAAGTTACGAAGTTACGAAGTAAAGGAGTTAAGGGATCGATGATTTAATAGATATTATTTAATTTATATACGGGGTTTCTTAGTCCGTAACTAACAATTCCCATGCTTGTTAATAATCCGTTAAGCGGTCCTTTGCTATATTCTTTATAAATATCATTCTTATTTAAGTCATAGTTATAGAATGAGAACTTTGAAAGTAATCCTGAGAATCCAGTAGCATTAACAGTAGTATTTGAAATATTACCACCGACAAATAAACTACCCAGCTTATTTTCAAAATCGAGCTCATGAATTGCCATTTTCCTCTCTCTTGCTTTTTCTACATCCGCTAATTCACCGTCAATATACGTATATACTATTCCTCCATTAAAATCAGATACAACAATTACAATATGAACCCATCGTTGTATAGGAACATATTGTATTGTTACACCACAGCGTTTGCCATCATATGTAAGGAGACTATTTATGTCCGTCATATCGTTTAATGTATCTTCAGGTGTTATCTCTTTTGGCTCCTTCTTGGGAGCAAAGCGAACATGTATGCTGTTCGTTTGTTTATCTAAGAATATATAAGGACTTGAATTATTAATATGTCCGGCATTTTGCCCCATATGCGCAATATGTCTGTATTTGCCTATGTATTTATTAATGTCATTTATATATATCCAGAAACCATATGAGCGTTTAATACCATTTGAGTTGGGTAAAGCCTTTGTAATTTTAAACTCTGATAGTTCATTACAAATTATAGGGACTTCCGTACCTTCGACTTCTATTTTTTGCTGAAAAAGGATATTGTCGGTTATGATATAATATAGAATATATCCTACAATTACTGTAACTAAGAACACTATAATTATTAAATAAAATACACTTTCATTACCACTTGCCATGTTCGCAAAGTTTGCCTTAACATTATTAATAGATGCCAAGGTGTTGTCAGCAAGTGAAGCGCCTTGAGGAGTTGCTACAACAGGAGCTATAGGAGCTACAGGAGCTGCTGAAAGAGCAGCTGGAGCGGCATTTGCTAATGGTGGTGCAGTTGCGAGAGGATTATTTGTTGCTCCCATGGCGTTTGTTATAGATGATAATATACCAGGGTCATTATTAGCTTGAGGTACCTTCGGGGCTTCCATTTATTTTATTTAATTATCTAATTAAAGGAAATAAATTTTCTATTACATAAACTAATATGATAATTTGAAATTTGATATAAAGGGAGGCTTTTAATATTATAGTTATTCTTGATATTCTTTTTCTGTAGCGATAGATAGCTTAGCATCTTGGTAAAGTTGCCGATATTTGACGTCGATGAAGCATTCTTCTTATACTTTAAAATAGACAGGTAGTACACTTTTGATGCGAATAACTCTACGCAAAACTCAATATTGTCCTTGAACATATAATAATCATATAAACACATTATATACATAAAACTTTTGTAATATTCATTATATTTATTTAGCGATAGATTGCGATTATTTAAATTAATTATAAGATTCTCATGAAACTTTAATGGTATCATCCATGGATCTTTAATAATTATCCTTTTTGTTTGTTGGCGGTCAAAATCATTACTATATAGTATATTAATATCGCTCGAATTCTCTACACAATCCCTATATAAATGGTCATTATTAAGATTGTTTATATCTCTAAATAGTTTATTTAAATTACCATTAGAATTTAAGCAACATTTACTAATATTATTAGCGTCATTCGAGTCCTCCTTAAGTAATAACTCAGTTATCTCGTCATTATTTGGCGTAGATAATAGATACATATTACATAGCTTTTTAATATCCCCAATCTTCTTTATAATATCATTATTTGATATACAGATTATAGGTATATTCTTTAATTTATTTTCCAATAAGATTTTTAACAAAGTTATGTTAATAGTTTTGTCCGATATAAACAGCGAATCAAAGTTGTCTATAATAATTACTTTCTTTTGAAAATTATTAGTTAGTATTTGGATAAATGAAGATGATGTGGATTTATGTATAATATCCTTTAAAAATTGCGAATTATAGCAGTTGTTATTATCTATAGATACTATCTCGTAATTTAAATAATTGCTTATACTATTTATAGAATACGTTTTACCGATACTTGTGGGTCCAGCGACAATTATACAGCTTTGCGCAGATATTTTAGCGTCATAATTGAAATGTCGCAACCACAACAATATATCACAATATATATTATGATTACCACATAATCCCTTCATAAATACCCTATCATTATCAGTTAACTCTTTGCTTATATTTCTAACATCACTCGATACTATAATATTAGCTATTAAATCATTAACTATCTTCGGAGTTCCCGGAGTTCTCGGGGCTTTCGGTTCTTTAGGAGTTCTCGGGGCTTTTGGTTCTTTAGGAGCTCTCGGGGCTTTAGGTTCTTTAGTTTCTTTAGGTTCTTTAGGTTCTTTAGGTTCTTTAGGTTCTTTAGGAGCTTTAGGTTCTTTAGGTTCTTTAGGTTCTTTAGGTTCTTTAGGTTCTTTAGGTTCTTTAGGTTCTTTAGGGGTTCGTGGGACTCTCATGGCTTTTGGTTCTTTAAAAGATTGCTGAAAGAGCATTTGTTTAATAAATATAAATTAAGCATATATCATTTCAATAATTAATATTAATAAATATGATAATATAGCAATAAATGGAACAAATAAAATTAGCGGTAAAATCGTATTTGCGTCGCTATTATCATTTATATTATTTGAATTAATTCCAAAACATTTTATGTTTCCATCTTTATCAAAGAATAGATTAGGTTGAATGGCAAATAAAACAGCAAGAAATATTATATATATTAAAAGAGTTATAATTTTTCTTGAAAGCATTCTTTATCTATTATTTTAATAAGGAAAGAAAAAAATGAATTCGTCATATATCTTGATATCTTTGATACTCATATTAATTATCGTTGTTGTCATAATAATTAAATATATCGACGCAGGGGGGAGCGTTAAAGAGTGCTTTGTTAATATTCCTGTAACAATTTCAGAAAACATTCTAAATGTAGCAGATGCCAATAAAGTGTTGGCTGGTGAGCATATAGTTGTTGATGGCAAAAATTTAGCAGATATAGTTGATAATATAAAGAAAACAAACAGGCTTAATCGTGATACTCTAAAGAGCGGTATAGACATCGAAATATATAATGCTCTACGATACAGGCCAAACCTTCAATTAATAATAGATCCCTATATAAATTATTACATACTAAATAATACCGCTCCCATAGGTAATTACAGAGAAGGCATATTTGTATGCCTTAGCCATAAAGTATTACGAGAGGAAGACTGTATTTGGGATATTAAAGGCAAGGTAATTGCGTATTTATTTATGAGCGATTATCTATTTATACAGGCATTAATCAAGGGATATAACCTTGATATAAATGACATATATTTAAAGAAGATTACCTATATAGATTTTGAAAATACTAATAAAATATTTGATTATTTATTCACATACATGGTGATTGATAGCGAGTATATGAATTTTATTTGCGGTCAGCGATATTACATAAATGGTATAAAAGATGTAGACATTAATCGAATTAAAGCATATTATCCTTTCATCAAAGAAAACTATAATACCGTGAAGTATTACTATAGTAATAGCAAAAAGGCAAATATTGATACGTCTGAATCAGAAAATAAAGATGACAGTAACAATAATGACATATATGTAAGTTCGGTAAAAAGTTTACTTCCTATTATGAGTTTCAATATAATAAGTACTGTAGAAAACTTTATAACTCGATTAGAGATGCCCGGTGATTACTTAGAAGCCGTCAAAGAAGATTATTATACAAGCGACAAAAAGGTTGTAAATAATATGGGAGGCAAAGGCAGCGGTGGCGGTTATTACGGTTGCTATGGAAATGGTGAGATAAAAAATAAGTTTGAGTGTGATTCGTATTATAATATTGATGGAACACCAAAACCCTATTATAGTTTATGGGATAAACGATGTGCTGTTAATGAAGACTGTCCATATTATAAAGCGAATACTAATTATCCGAATAATAGAGGTGGTTGTATTAATGGGGGTTTTTGCGAATTTCCTGTTGGTGTTAAAAGGTTGGGTTTTACTAAATATACGGATACTGACTTAAATACGCCTTTGTGTTATAATTGTAATGATCCACAAGATAAAGGGAAACCTCCTAAAAAACCTGATTATGTATTTGAAAATGATTTTGAAGAAAGAGAAAAATATAAATTAAATACAATAATTTCCTTATTAGATTATAGAGGCTTATAAGAGAATAGGATGAGTAGTAATATAGATATTGTTATTACTATAATTAAAGTTGTATCTATCCTTATGATAATAATAATATTTAATATTATTGTATATCAGTATTTATTGATAGATACAACGGCAGCGAATGTGAATGTTTCAACAACTATTGAAAAATTCAATCAAGACACCGATGTTATAGATTATAATAATCAATTCAGATACAAACCATTCAATACTCGAATCATGTATGAAAATACCGGCGAATATCCTTGGAATCGGCATTTAATCAATTCAAGTATCCCGTATGATGTTAATATAAAGAAGGAGGCTGTTAATGTATATTACTATGAGTTTGATAATAACACATTTAATAGTAAATTAAAGCAGATTTTTAGAAGTAATTGTGAAGAACTCATTATAGCGGTTGAAGGGAGTGATTGGAAAGACTGGCAATACCCTAAAACATTAAGAGATGAGCGTGAAAAAAACAAGCTGAAATCTTATTATGATAATATATATAACTTTGTTGCTGAAAAATTACAAGGTAAAATTATGGATTTACCGAGTGAAGATACAAAACAGAAAATACAGATTGTCCATGATGTCATGTTAAGATATAGAACTCATAATAAATACTCGAGCTACTATATGTTTGATATTGATATGATATTATATCGAGCAGGAAAGTTTCAAGGAAAACACATCAAGCTCGTCGCTATAACCGATGGAGAGACTGTAAATATTATTCTTGCGAGAATAATTGGTGTTGTATCTGAGGATAATATTGTTATATACCCTTATTCATCATATGATAAATTAAATACAACCAATTACCAACAATTTATTCCTTTAAAATATGGATCAATAGAGAGTGATACTAAAAATAGCCGTGAAAATACCTTTAATGTTAGCGATAAATATATGAATAGTGAAATAGAAAATATAATGTATAAGAAGCTATTAGAAGAAAATATTCCAGAAGATGTTGATATTAGTAATAACAATTTTACCCCTAAATCTGAAGAATTAGTTAAAAAAGATAGATGTCTATTATAATCAAAAAAATCGAAAACTTATATAAATATATGGTAATATATATACTTATAAAATGACAAAATCCGAAACTACATACACAACATCTGCTACTCCTGCTACCCCCAGAGGATCTGCTATTGTTAAATCAAATACTCTTCGAGAAATCCCATATGGATACCCTCAATTTCATCAGCAATATTCACAGTATCCGGTGTATCATTACCCTAATTATTATGAACAACAATATGTCCCTCAAGCACAACAATATGTCCCTCAAGCACAGCAATATGTTCCTCCAGTACAGCAATATGTTCCTCCAGTACAGCAATATGTTCCTCCTGTACAGCAATATGTCCCTCAAGCACAGCAATATGTTCCTCCAGTACAGCAATATGTTCCTCAAGCACAACAATATGTACCTCAAGCACAGCAATATGTCCCTCCTGCACAACAATATGTACCTCAAGCACAACAATATGTACCTCAAGCACAACAATATGTACCTCAAGCACAGCAGTATGTGCCTGAGCAATATCAAGAATCACAAGTGCCACAATATCAGTATCCTCAGTATCAGCAATATCCTCTATATTATAATGATGGTTATTACTGTGAAATTCAATATGTTTCACCGCTTATTGTATCAAAGTCTGATAGTTCACATGCTTCTTCAAAATCATCGCCAGTATCGCAGCTATCGCAGCTATCGCAGCTATCGCAACTTGCTACTTCGCAACCTCCACAAACTTCCCAAGATACTCAGACACTCGAAGTATCTATGTAATTAAGTAATTAATTTTAATTTTTTATAACTTCTTTAGAACATTATTATAGAAGTATTCAACTAATGTTTCCCAGCGATAATGTTTTAGAATGTTTTCACGTCCTTTTGTTCCATGTTTATTTGCCAATTCAGGGTTGCTAAAATATTTCCAGAATGCCTCTGCGAAATCGTGTGGGTCTGTTATTTCTGCTTTACCCCCTATGCCTGTTCCTTTATTATCTAAATATTGATATATAGTTGATCTTATGGGTGTTGAATTATTGTCTGTTAAATACTCTCGGATACCTCCAACAAACGCTGATACTTGAGGTTTTCCTAATGCTAAACATTCAAATACTGTCAATTCAAATCCCCCTCCATTACAGTTATTACACCCGACATCGCAACAATTATATAGGATATTTATCTCTTTGTCAGATAATTGCTGAGGATTAGCTACTTCTATTATAGTATTTTTAACATAATCTAAAGGAACATTTCTAAACTTAACTTCATTCTCTAATACATCATTTAAATCCCAATAAGCATCTATGCTGGTTCCTATAATTAATTTAATAGGCCTTCTCGTATTTTTATTTGTAGTAATATTCGTTTTTTTATTTAATACATTAACAGCATAATGTCTTTCTACAAATTCAACCCACGCAATAATAGTATGATCCCAACATTTACGAGGCTGATTCCTATTAAGATTTAAAACCATAAAGGCATCATCCTCATAATTAAAGAAGGTTCTCGCAATATTTGTCGGAATCGGGTAATATACATTTGTGTCAAATCCATGTGGAAAACTATACATAGGCATAGTAGATCTGATTCCTAACTTCTTCGCAATCTCCATCCAATATGGTGTGAAAGCAATTATACCATCTACATATGTATTTAGCAAATTAATGTAATCCTTCTTTTGATAAGGATATACTTGATCCATGTAAGAGATTAATTTGAATTTATCTTTGTGTGTTCCGCAATCATTCATGATATTACCAATCAACGCAGAGGTTACAACATTATCATTAAATATAATAATAGTATCTTGTGGATTTTCTTTAATGTATTTACTAATCTCTAATTCACCGAACCCATTACGACGTGGATTCTCGGTTTCCATAGCATCATGTATTTTAACGCTTGCTGGTATATCATTACGAATAGCATAACTATCCGCACATTTAATATTTTGAAACCCATAGATAGTTAATTCGATATCATCATAAATACCAAGATATTTTGAAATATAATATACAACCTTTGAATATCCGTTGCTGGCACCAATAGGATATGTTCCGCACAACATTATTCTTTTTTTACCATTCTTCGAAGGATACCACCAATCATTATTAGTGATAGGAACCGAAGTTGACTTCGTTAACGAAGACGCTGAAGTAGCAGAAACAACAGATAGATCATCGCTTTTCTTATTATCCGCAATTGTTTCTTCGCCGACATCTATTGATTTTGAAAATAAATTAGATAATTTTATGGACATTTTTATAATATATATTATAAATATTATGTAAATCTTATATAAACCTTTTTTATAAAACCTTTAATAATCGCAGTTTTTATAAATTTATGAGACACATATTTATTATATAAATTATATTTTTTAAAAGTAGTATTAAAGAATAACTTAATATTGATGACATCCATATTAAATGTTGGTTATGGAACTACAAACCCAAAAAAGTTAATTCATTTAGTACAAAATAATGTCGCATTAAGATTACAAGATATTCGAACAACAGGTGATAGGACAGCAGGTGTTGAGTTTATGAATGGGAATAGCGATGTCTTCTCTTCAAATAACTTTGGAACTGACTGGCGTATAATAAACTCAAATGCATTATTTTGTATTCAGAGCGGAGCAAGTAATATTATAAATAATGTTATGAACTTTACTAACTTAGGGAATGTAGGAATAGGCACTACGCAACCACGGTCAAGATTAGATGTTGTCGGTAATATGACAATAACTGGGGATATAATCCCAAGTAGTAATAGTATTTATAATTTAGGATCGTCTTCTAATAAATGGAAGGACTTGTATTTATCAGGCAACAGTATCTTTTTAAATAACACTATATTATCAAGTGATGGCAATAGTAATCTTAGTATCAAGGATACTTCCGGTGGTTTTAAAAATATTAATATAAATACTTTACAGTTAAATGATGGTGGAAAACAAATAGTTTTAGGACTTGATACGTCAGGAAGGCTCACTTATACAAATTCTTCAAATATAACATCATATGCTATAACAACAACCAATATCGCTTCGGCAAATCTGGATTCTTCTATTTTAGCTGTAGATAAAGGAGGTACAGGTGTTGGTACATTTGCTTCAGGAGAACTATTAATAGGGAATAGGACTTCTAATGTTTATCAGAATGCGAACTTAAAATGGGATAATTCGAATAACAGATTAGGTATTGGGACAAGTGCCCCATCATCAAAACTTGAAGTATATGGAGGAGATATAACTTTGAGAACAGATTGGATAAGTGGAGCAACTATGAATATATTAGGATTTAATAGTGCTAAAAGATATGAATTCTCATATAATGATGGAACAGCTCTTTATGACAATAATAAAATAAGATTTTTTACAGGTTCTCCTCATCAAGAAAGGATGGTTGTTGCTAATAATGGTAATATTGGTATTGGAACAAATAACCCGCAAGCATTATTAGATGTTGTATATTCACCACCATCTGTAGCAAATACAGATATGCTTAATATTAGAGTTGATGGTAATTGGGGTTTAAAACTACAACAAAGTTTTACAACTGGAGGAAATATTCAATACAATATGATACATAGATATAATGGAGCTGATTATAATTCTTTAACATTTAAAGGTGCTAATATAGGTATAGGTACAACCAATCCTTCAAAAAGATTACATATTGTTAGCACAACAAATAACTTAGTAAGAATTGAAACGGATACCAATTTACCATCTCAAGTTTCAGGGATAGAGTTTGGTATTCCAGCATATTCTTCTGATACACGAAGTAAAATAACATCAACAACTTATTCTGGAGACGCAAGTGATTTACAATTTTATACTTCGTCATCAACATCATCTTCTACATCACGTATGATGATAACATCGAGTGGAAACGTAGGCATAGGAACATTAACAAACTTAACAAATAGATTGAATGTAAATGGAACAGTAAGAGCTACATTATTTTCTGGAACAGGCAGTAATTTAATTGACATCCCAATATCAGGTATTACGGATTTACAAATAACTTTAGATACTAACGCAACAAATGCGAGCAACTACATTCTAACTACAAGCAACCAGATATCTAAAAGAATTACTGATTTAACAACTGACATGATAACTGAGAATATAACAGCAGCTAATAAGTTTATAGTTAATAATAGATATAATAATAATTTAGAACTTAATGGAACTTTAACAATCAATTCTAATTTAATAGTTTTAGGAGATACCACGCAACTTGATACAATAGCATATACTACTGAAAGATTAGAAGTTGTTAATGCTAATAATACCACAACGGCTTTCATGGTCAAACAAAATACGAATGATAGTGATATCTTTGTCGCTTCAAATATGAACTCAGCTGTCTTTAAGATTGCTAATAATGGAGATGTACATATTAATGGCGATGGTATTTACAAAAGAAATAATAGAGATATGTTTTTGGATACAAGCAACTATATTCTAACCACAAGCAACAACTTAATAAACAAGGCTAATGCTAATGATAGCAACGCAAGTAATTATATATTAACCACAAGCAATAACCTAATAAACAAGGCTAATGAGAATGACAGTAATGCGAGCAACTACATTCTAACCACAAGCAACAACTTAATAAACAAGGCTAATGAGAATGACAGTAATGCGAGCAATTACATTCTAACTACAAGTAATAATTTGATAAATAAAGCTAATGAGAATGACAGTAATGCGAGCAACTATATTCTAACTACAAGTAATAACTTGATAAATAAAGCTAATGCTAATGATAGCAACGCAAGTAATTACATTCTAACTACAAGTAATAACTTGATAAACAAAGCAAATGCGAATGACAGTAATGCGAGCAACTACATTCTAACTACAAGTAATAACTTAATAAACAAAGCAAATGCTAATGATAGCAACGCAAGTAATTACATATTAACTACAAGTAATAACTTAATAAACAAAGCGAATGCTAATGATAGCAACGCAAGTAATTACATTCTAACAACAAGCAATAACTTAATAAACAAAGCTAATGCTAATGACAGTAATGCGAGCAACTATATATTAACCACAAGCAACCTGATATCTAAAAGAATTACTGATTTAACAACTGATATGATAACTGAGAATATAACAGCAGCAAATAAGTTTATAGTAAATAACCTCTATAATGATGATTTAGAAGTTAATGGAACTTTAACTATTAATTCTAATTTAATAGTCTTAGGTGATACAACACAACTTGATACAATTGTATATACTACTGAAAGGTTAGAAGTTGTTAACACAAATAATACTACAACGGCTTTCATGGTTAAACAAAATACAAATAATCGAGATATCTTTGTTGCTTCAAATATGAGCTCAGCAGTCTTTAAGATTGCTAATAATGGAGATGTACATATTAATGGTGATGTAGGAATAGGTACAACACAGCCCCGATCAAAATTAGATGTTCTTGGTAATATGACAATAAGCGGGGATGTAATTCCTGGTAGTAATAGTATATATAATTTAGGATCACCAACAAGGAAATGGAAGGATTTGTATTTATCAGGAAACAGTATCTTTTTAAATAATACTGTATTATCGAGTGATGACGGAGCAGATTTAAGTGTCAAAGATACTTCGGGATCTTTGAAAAGTATGAATATAAATACTATACAGGTTAGCGGCGATGTTCATATTTTAGGAGAAGGTTATTATAAGAAAAATAATAGAGATGTTATATTGGATACAAGTAATTACATTCTAACAACAAGCAATAACCTGATAAACAAGGCAAATGCTAATGATAGCAACGCAAGCAATTACATATTAACCACAAGTAATAATTTGATAAACAAGGTTAAAGAGAATGATAGTAACGCAAGTAATTACATATTAACTACAAGTAATAATCTAATTAACAAAGCGAATGCTAATGATAGTAACGCAAGTAATTACATATTAACTACAAGTAATAACTTGATAAACAAAGCGAATGCTAATGATAGTAATGCGAGCAACTATATTTTAACTACAAGTAATAATCTAATTAACAAAGCGAATGCTAATGATAGTAATGCGAGCAACTATATTTTAACTACAAGTAATAATCTAATAAATAAAGCGAATGCTAATGATAGCAACGCAAGCAACTATATATTAATCACAAGTAATAATCTAATAAATAAAGCGAATGCTAATGATAGCAACGCAAGCAACTACATACTAACTACAAGCAATAACTTGATAAACAAGGTTAAAGAGAATGACAGCAACGCAAGCAACTATATACTAACTACAAGCAATAACTTGATAAACAAAGCAAATGCTAATGATAGTAATGCGAGCAACTATATACTAACTACAAGCAATAACTTGATAAACAAAGCGAATGCTAATGATAGTAATGCGAGCAACTACATACTAACTACAAGCAACCTGATATCTAAAAGAATTACTGATTTAACAACTGACATGATAACAGAGAATATAACAGCAGCTAATAAGTTTATAGTTAATAACCTTTATAATGATGATTTAGAACTTAATGGAACTTTAACTATTAATTCTAATTTAATAGTCTTAGGTGATACAACACAACTTGATACAATTGTATATACTACTGAAAGATTAGAAGTTGTTAATGCTAATAATACTACAACTGCTTTCATGGTACAACAAAAAACTAATAATAGAGATATCTTTGTAGCTTCAAACATAGATACAGCAGTCTTTAGGATCGCAAATAACGGAGATGTTCATATTAATGGTGAAGGTATTTACAAAAGAAATAATAGAGATATGTTTTTGGATACAAGTAATTACATTCTAACCACAAGTAATAACCTGATAAACAAGGCTAATGAGAATGACAGTAATGCGAGCAATTACATTCTAACAACAAGTAATAACTTAATAAACAAAGCTAATGCTAATGATAGTAATGCGAGCAACTACATACTAACTACAAGCAATAACTTGATAAACAAAGCGAATGCTAATGATAGCAACGCAAGTAATTACATTCTAACCACAAGCAATAACTTGATAAACAAAGCAAATGCTAATGATAGCAACGCAAGCAATTACATTTTAACCACAAGTAATAACCTGATAAACAAAGCTAATGCTAATGATAGCAACGCAAGTAATTACATACTAACCACAAGCAATAACTTGATAAACAAAGCGAATGCTAATGATAGCAACGCAAGTAATTACATTCTAACCACAAGTAATAACTTGATAAACAAAGCGAATGCTAATGATAGTAATGCGAGCAACTACATACTAACCACAAGTAATAACCTGATAAACAAAGCAAATGCTAATGATAGCAACGCGAGTAATTACATACTAACCACA
>Ga0209088_10000273_pt1 | contig 37455 bp, 43 predicted proteins | sample S_140625_EF_Meta_FD_187324 | JGI IMG/M metagenome (GOLD analysis project Ga0209088, IMG submission 187324) | Freshwater microbial communities from Lake Simoncouche, Canada to study carbon cycling - S_140625_EF_MetaG (SPAdes) (version 2) | ecosystem: Environmental > Aquatic > Freshwater > Lake ... | reverse complement strand
GCCATCGAGACCCTCATCAAGAAAGGCATGGGACTCCACGCCATCGCACGCGAGGTTCACAGTTCGACCAGCACCATCGCAGTCATTCGTGACCGGCTCATTGAACGCGAGCCAACTCTATTCAAGTCTCACATGGCCGCAAGCCTTCAACGCTTGGCCAATAAGACCGCATCAACTATCGAGCGCGGCATCGACGAGATGGAGCACCAAGAAATCAAGCCGACACAGTTGGTAGGATTATCCGTCGCTTTAGGGATTATTTTGGACAAGGCCGCACTTTTGAACGGCGACGTGCCCACAACTGTCGTCGAGCATCGCCTAACTATCGATACCGCAGCGGTTAATGAATTGATCGCTAATTCCAAGCGTTCGGATGGCGACGTAATTGATGTAACCCACTCAATGTCCGCCGCTTAGGTCACCGACGATGGACATATTAAACATAATGAAGATTGTGCGTCGATCAAAAGGGGGGCGGGGGGGGTACCCCTGGCGCTGGAGCGACGACAATGCGACGGGTTCCATCACCGAAAAATTTTTCACAAAAAGCCCCATGATTTTCCGTCTGATGCGTAGCATCAGCGGTTGCCGGTATGTTCTAAAGCATATGATTCGAGAGGTGCCATCTGGACGCGGATGGGCCAAATCTCGCAGTGTAAGTTGGAGCCTTACTACCGGAGGGCGTGCGTGGATGCTGGAAATGTCCGGTGGGATCGCGCACGCCTGAATTTATGAATAGCCACCACCACGCCTTGAATGCATCGACGCCGCGGCACCTGTATGGATTGGTGGACGGTGGAATCTTGCGAGGAAAGGTCGAGGATGGCACCGAATTTGACCGTTGCGTGATATTTGGGGTGACCTCAATACCGTCGCGTGCGCTGCATTTTTCGATTATGACTGAGGCCGGCAGCCAGTGGGCGCGGATCCCGCTGCATAAACTGAGGCATGAGCTACCCACTGGCCCACATCATCCGCTGAACGAGCTGCAGAGCTGGGACTGTCATGGGTGGGAATTTGCCGTTACCGCGTATGAGTACCTGCGCGAGATGGCCTGCACCGTTAAGACGCGGTCTGGTAAGATTCTCGAGGCGTCCTACTGGTTTACTTTGGATCACACCGACAACGGCTGGAGCCAGTACCCATCGGAGCACAAGTGCTACCACATTTTGCTGCTGCAGGATGGCAGCGGCCAGATCGTGGCGCAGCCAAATAATCGGATCGTGTGGAAGGATGACTCGTTTGTGCGCAAAAATGATGGCGCGTTTTCGAGTTACCGGGTGATGCCGGCAAAGACCTGGCACGCCGAGACGGGCCACAATGCCGACCTGAACGCTTTAACCAAATGACAACTGAATCCAAATATCAAATCCGCGAGATCGAGCTGGCCATCAAGATTGGCATGTCCCGCGTCGAGATGGGCAAGCTCCGCAGCCGGCTGACTAAGGGTGACCACTGGGACTACGATGGGCGCCCGAAAAGCGTGTGGTATACCAGTGCCGGCGTGCAGGCGATGGAGCGGATCCTGGGCGAGCAGCCAGCCGAAATTACTCCTATAACGGTAAATATTGAGGTATTTGAGGAGGTCGAGGGCCATCGGTATCCTGACCACAAGATCCCGAAACTGCCGCAGAATGGGCTGATCTTGGAGCATGGTCGCCCCGGCTGGTGGACGAAGGACGAGGCCAAGGTGCTAGCCAACAAGTTCGCCAACCGTAAGGCGATCTCGGTGGAATTTGAGGGCAAGATGACGATCTGCCGCGTGAAAGATTCGCTGAATTTCCAGCCAAATATGATCATCCCGGTGCGCAAGTACGATGGGATCCTGACGGCGGCACGCCAGCCGCGGTTTCCGGGTAAGTGGTGAGCCTATGAATGCCGACCGCGTAAATTTTAAGATCGGCGACCTGGTGTACCATCGCACCGAGGACACGCCCGGCATCGTGACTGGCATTTTGTATACCAACACCGGCGTGGAATTTCGCGTGTGTTGGCAGGGTCGCTCGACGGACTACCACACCGACATCGAGCTGACGTATGAGCGGCCCTACTTTACCGGTATCGACAAGGAGGACACGGTCTGATGTCTGACATGCTCAAAAAGTACGTCCCGACGCCGCATCCGGTGCTGTACTCGCCAACAATCGAGGACATCAAGCGCCTAGTAAACGAGCACGGCGCCGAGGAGACCGCCCGCCGGTTGCAGTTGCGCGAGGACAAAATTGTCGCAGAGAAGTGTGATCCATACCGGCACGGCTACGAGCCAGAGCACTGGAAGGTTGCCGACAAGCTGCTGATCAAGCACCGCGAGCTGCTGATCAATGGTGGCAATCGGGCCGGCAAGACCGAGTACGCCGCCAAGCGGGCCATCAATCTGCTCGTCGCTCGACCCGAATCTCGAGTGTGGTGCCTGCATACTACGAACATGTCGTCGATTCAGATGCAGCAAAATGTAATCTGGAAGTACATGCCGCCCGAGTACAAGCTGGCCAGAAAGACCAAGATCACCAACGTGGCCTACACCCAGAAGAATGGCTTCTCGGAAAACACGTTCGTGCTGCCTAACAAGTCGCAGTGCTTCTTCATGAACTACGCGCAGGACAAGAAGGTCATCGAGGGCGGCGAGTGCGATATGATCTGGTGCGATGAGTTGGTGCCGCTCGACTGGATCGAGACGCTGCGCTACCGCTTGGTTACCCGCAATGGCGTGCTGCTTTTGACGTTTACGCCGGTCACAGGCTATTCGCCGGTTGTAAAAGAATATGTGTCTGGCTCGACGTTTCTCACGGCACGCAAGGCCGAGCTACTGGCCGACACGATCAATGTGCCAGGTCTGCCCAAGGGCACAATGCCGTACACCGCGAAGTGTCATGGCAAGCGGGGCGCCGTCATCTGGTTTCACTCGGATCTGAATCCGTACTCGGACTGGGCGAGCATGAAGGCCACGCTGGATGGCCGCGGATCGTATGAATTGAAGATCCGAGCGTATGGCTGGGCTGAGTCGCTGCAGGGGTCGCAGTTTCCAAAATTCGGGCAGCACAACGTCATCGCGCACGACAAGATCCCGAGGGATGGCACCAACTACATGGTCGTTGATCCTGCTGGATCCAGAAACTGGTTTATGTTGTGGATGCGCGTCGATGAGCAGGGCCGGCACTACGTCTACCGCGAATGGCCAGACATCAACGTCGGCGAGTGGGCGCTTCCGAGCGAGAAGCAGGACGGAAAGATTGGGATTGGCCAACGTAATGGCGCCGGCCGCGGCATCAACGACTACAAGGAACTGATCAAGGATCTTGAGCAGAAAGAGTCCATGTTCGCCCGGTACATCGATCCACGCGCCGGCGCCACTCAGGCCGCGGGCAAGGAGGGCGGCACCAGCCTGATGGAGCTGCTGGACTCGGATCCTGCGCCCATGTACTTTGAGCCGGCGGCAGGCATCCGCGTCGATGAGGGCGTCGGCCTGATCAACGACTGGCTGGCTTTTAACCAGAACATGCCAATTTCTATTCAGAATGAACCGAAGCTCTATGTCTCGGATCGCTGCCAGAATCTGATCTACTCTTTGCGTGAGTGGACAGGCACTGACGGTGACAAGGGCGCAACCAAGGATCCAATCGACTGCCTTCGCTACCTGGCGGTCATGGATCCGCAACACCACACAAATCGCAGCTTCGCCGCCGTCGGTGGTGGATCCTATTAAATGAAAGATTATCCCATTCTAATTACTCGCAAGCAGGCCAGTGAGCTAACCGGCCTCGACGAGAAGTATTTTGACCGGCTGCGGCATGAGGAGCGACTGCGCACCTATCGCACGCTTGGAGGTCTGCACAGATTTTATCGAGACGAAGTGCTCGAGCATATCGGCGCCAATTTTCCCCAAAAGAAAACTATCAACCCAACACAATCATGAGTTACGATTACAAAACCGACACAGGCAACCCACACACTGACCAACTGGCCATCGCCACCGAGAAGCCGGACGTCAACTATCTGAACTACGAGTTTAAACGCTCGCTCTACACTGGCAACAACGTGAGCCGTGTAGATAGCAACGATGCCGTCCGATTCTGCAAATGGTCAGGCCAGACCGACGACGGCAAGAAGTGGTCGAGCACCCGGCCAGACGGCGAGCAGGTGTTCCCATTTGAGGGCGCCAGCGATGTCCGCATCCGTCTGATCGACTCGACCATTAACGAGATCGTCGCCAACCTGACCACGTCATTCGTGCGCGGCCAGTTGAACATCTCGGGCGTTGATATCAGCGATGGTGGCACCGCCGCCGCCGCCAGCGAGCTAATGACCTGGATCCGTCAGAACAAGCTCAAGGTCGAACTCGAGCGCGAGTCCGAATTGCTTGCTCAGTACACGCAGCAGTACGGCTGGAGCGTGGCCCATGTTGCCTGGGATCAGAAGACCGGCACCCGCATCCAGAAGATCACGATGCAGCAGGTCATGCAGATCTCGGCTCAAGCTGCGGCGCAGAATCCCAACAGCATCATCGCGCAGCTTCCTTCGCTAATCGCGAATCCCGAAGCCGAGCAGCAGGCCGCGGATATCGTCACGACCTTTTTGCCTGATCTCACGATCCGCGATGCTAAGAAGTTCGTGAAGGAACTGCGCGAGACCGGCACCGGCGAGTACGAGGAAGAATACATCCAAAAGAATCTGCCATCGATCACCGCGCTCAAGCCGTTCGACGAGGTCGCGTTCCCACCCGAGACCATTGATCTGCAGCGCGCCCGCGTGATCTTCCGACGCGAGTACTTCACTGAGGTCGAGCTAAAGGCGATGGAGAAGAATGCCGGCTGGGATGGCGAGTTCTGCCAAAAGGCCGCGGTCACCCAAGGTCGTCAGAGCTGGTACAATAATCCAAATTTGGTTACAACGGCGCTCAACGTCACCGGCACGGTGCGCAACGATCACTTGATCGAGGTCGTGCATGCGTACACCCGCCAACTGAGCGACAACGGCTCGCCGGCCATCTACTATACCGTTTTCTGTCCCGAGCTGGGCCAAGACATGTACGGCAAGCATGAGTTGCTCGACTACGCGCACGGCGAGTATCCGTTTATCGAATACCGTCGTGAGCGTTTGCGCCGAGCGATCTGCGACTCCCGCGGCATTCCAGAGCTGTCGATGACTGACCAGGACGAGATCAAGGCGCAGCATGACTCGATGCGTGACCGTACCGCATTCACCACGCTGCCTCCGATCCGCGTCAAGAAACGTATCGGCATGATCAACAAGATTGGCCCTGGCGTGCAGTTGCCGGTCACGCAGTCTGACGACTATCAGTTCATGGATCCGCCACGTTCGCCGATCAGCGAAGCGATGGCAGTGATTGGCCAAGTCGAGTCACGTCACGCCAACTACTTTGGCCTACTCCACCCAAGCGTGCCGCCCGCAAAGCAGCAGATCATCGTGCAGAAGGACATCAACAATTGGTTTGGCGTCTGGAGCAAGATCTTCAGTCAGACCTTCCAGCTTTGCTTGCAGTACATGCCGGCCGAGGAGATCCAGCGCGTTATCAACATGCCGCTGCCACAAAACATCAGCGAGATCGCCGGCCAGTTTGACTTCATTCTGAAGTACGACGTGCGCGACATGGACAACGAGTATGTCATGAAAAAATTGCAGGCCATCTCTCAATTTGTTGTGCCACTTGATGCCGGCGGCGTCATTGACCGCAACCAACTGATCCAAGAAATCATGATGGCCATCTCGCCTGATGCGGCTCGCACCATGATCGTCGATCAGAAGGGCGCCTCGCAGAAGATGTTTAAGGACGTGCAGAACGATATCGGCATGATGATGCTCGGTAACGAGGCGCTGTACGTTGAGAACGATCCCGCTGCGGCTTCCAAGCTGCAGTACACGCAGCAAGTGCTGCAGAGCAATCCGAAGGCTCAACAGGCCGCAAAGACTGACCAGCAATTCCAACAACTGCTGCAAAAATACATGAAGAACCTCCAGTTCTCAATGCAACAGCAGCAAAATAAACAGGTAGGCAAGATTGGTGTCACGCCAGGCAACACGCCGCCCGCTCCTCAACAATAATGAAACCAGACCAATTAGAATCCTTCGCGTTTGATGGTGAGAACAAACTCTGGAATGCAATCTTGGCCCATGCCAGCGACTGCATCCAGGACGAGGTAGAGACCGCCATTAACCGCGAAACCACCGGCGAGTATCGCATCCACGCCGCCGGCCGGGCCGAGGCTCTTAACGACTTCTTAATCTCGCTGCACCAACTGCGCGACGAGGCCAGGAAGCGTTACGGAGCTGGATGATCAGCGTGAAAGGTGGGTAGACCTTACCTTTCCTGACTGATTTATAGACTGAGATAAGCCCTTGGTGTCTGATCCGCGCCAAGGGCTTTCTGCGTTGCGCCACTGAGCAACGCTGCACGACCTCTTGGACGGTCACAAAACACCATGCCTGATAGCACAACGACAGTAGAGAGCGCACCCTCGGACAACGGAACGAGCGCGGAAAAACCTCTCAATACCTCCGTGGCAGATAAGCTCGGTAAAATCAGCGAGGAGAGGCTCAGTGCCTTGCTTCGTCGATCATTGTCGGACGAGCCGGCACAGGCACCAGCACCTGACAACAAAGCGGAAACCACGTCAGAGGAAACCCCGGCAGATGCCGAGGTGACCGACGACACAACCACTCTACAGGAAACTGTGGAAGACACTTCTAAGGAAGCAGACGTTGAACAGACTGAGGCTCCGGTTGAAGAGGGACTGCCCAAGGGCGCCCAAAAGCGAATCGACAAGCTGACCGCTCTCCGCAAGGAAGCCGAAGCGAAGGCGGCGCAATTGGAAGCTCAAATTGCGGATCTTACGTTGAAGCTGAACACTCGGCCGGCCACAGAGGACGCGCCAGTCAAAGCTACACCGGACAATCCTTACCTGCACCTTCAGTCGCAGGTTGAGGTCGATGCCGCATTCGCGGAAGCGCGTAGGGTTCGTCGCTGGTGCGAAGAAAATGCTGACGGTGCCACCGTTAAAGATAAGGTGGGCAAAGAAACCGAGTATTCAGCAGAAGATGTTCGACGCATTAAGCTCAACGCACTCGACGCACTAGAGGAACATCTGCCCAAGCAGCTTCAGTATGTAAATACTCGCTCGCAGATTGATCCAATGGCAGAATCCGAATACCAGTGGTGGAAGGATCGCACGACTCGGGAATATGCAATTGCGCAGAACATGCTCAAAGCATTCCCCGAGATCCGTAAGTTCCCAGACTACAAGATGGTGATCGGTGACTACATCCGCGGGGCGGCTGAACGCGAAAGCAATTACGCTAAACAAAAAACTGCTGCTACAAAGCCAGTGGTTAAGAAAGCGCCAGTTCAACCCACTCGATCAAACTCTGCTCCAGCGACCGTTACGGCAAAAGAACGTGACTCTAAAAACGCTGAAGCAAAATTCAGAAAATCTGCCAACGCCAGCAACCTTAAAGACGTGCTCCTCCAGCAGTTTCTATAAAAACCAGGACTCACTAACATGGCTCAACTCTACGAACGCTCACAAGTCGGTAAACGCGAAGATCTCGCTGACTATATCTCGCTGGTCGATGCGAAGGACACTCCCTTCGTCGCGATGGCTCCAAAAGGCTCCAAGCCTGGCAACACCTACCTCCAATGGCAGGCTGACAACTTCCCCGCAACTGCCACCACCGGCACCGTTGACGGCACTGATGTCACCTCCGGTGATTATCAAAATCTTAACTCGGGCCGCGCGCTCTTGGCCAACTACGTCCAAGTGTTCCGTCGTCCAGTGCGCGTGTCTCCTCTCTCCGTCGATGTCTCTATCGTCGCCGGTCTGAAAGACGAACTCGCTGGCATGGTCGCCAAAGGCATCACGCTGATGAAGCGCGATATGGAAGCCACCTTCCTCTCGGCCAACGATGGCCAGGCTGATAACGGCACCAATCCTTACCTCACCAAAGCGATGGGCACTTGGATCAGCACCAGCGGCGGCAGCACCCCTGCTGTTCCCTCTGCTTTCCGCACGCCTTCCGCCAGCATCGTTGGTGGCTCCGCTGCCTCCACGACGCTTGATGAGTCGATGGTGCAAGGTCTCCTGACCTCCATCTGGGGTCAGACCGGCACCTTCCGTGACTATGACGGTATCGTTGGTAGCTCGGTCAAACGCGCTTTCACGAACCTTCTGTTCACGACCAGCCAGAACGCCAACACCAACACCGCTTCTTCGATCCGCACGTTCAATCGTGAGGCCGATTCTGAGACCTTCCTCTCGAGCGTTGATGTGTTCGAGGGCGATTTCGGTCGCATCCGTCTCCATCCTGATGCGTTCATGCCCGCGGCTTACAAAGGCTACGTCATCCCAATGGATCTCTGCGAAATCCGTTACTCCAGCCTCCCTGAAGTCAAGGATCTCCCTGACTACGGCGGTGGCCCAGCCCGTTTGATCGAGGCCGTCGCCGGTCTTGTCGTCAAGAACCCGCTCGCGTTCGGTAAGTTCGACTTCTCGAGCTAATCATGGTTGCTGTCCCCGACGATCTCTATAAGCCACTGCTGGACGAGTTTCGTCGGGGCTGGCACAAGGAAAAGGTTTTGGGAATGATCGAGGCCAAAAAAGCCTCGGCCATTAACCAGAATTATCACCGAGGCGTAGATGGTTTAGGCCGTCTACGCGCTCGGATTCCTGCCTCCTCTTTTCACTTTTGGGGCCAAAAACTTGGCTACGATTGCTGGAAGAACGATGCATTCATTAAAGAATTTTTAAGGGATAACCCTGGTCTGGAAACAAAGGGCGGTGCTACCAAGCTGCAGGTTGGCTACGGTAAATCTACTAGCGACGGCAGCAAGATTGGCATCCTCGATCAATTTGGAAGAAGCATTTCATGCGCACAATAGATCTCAGCACTGTTTTCTATCGCTATCTTCAGCTTGCGGGTCTTGACCGCTCGAGCATCACCGCGCAGATGTTCGCACAATTTCGTGACTTTGCAAATGGCCGTTTGGACGGCGTCTGGAAGAGCGACGTCTGGCCAGATCTCATTCGCGTGACCACAACGCCAGGCGATCCGGTTACTACTGATGCCGAGGGCATCCGCACGGTAACTCTGGGCGATGACGTTGGTGAGGTTTTGAATGTCTACAACGCAGATCCGCGGCTCACCACTCGAGCGCATCTCGTTAAGTATTTTTTGTACGAGGACGGCACTAACAGCTTCATCAATTTGATGGAGAACGTGAGTCCGGTCTGGATTGAGTACCGTATCGGTAACCCAGAGTTGTACGGCGATGCGTGGAGTTCAACTGTGGCCTACTCTGTTGGCGCCCAGGCTTACTTTGATCCCAGCACCAACACCGGATCGTTTACTCCCGGCGCCGGCAAGCAGCCAAAAGGCAATCTCTACAACTGCATTGTCGCAACGTCGGCTAATCAATCGCCGTCGAGCAATGCGTCGAACTGGCAGAAGGTCGAGATTCCATATTTTCTTGGTGACTATGTGGCACGCGCTGCACTGTCTGATTACCTGCGAGCTGAAGGCCAATATGATCAGGCTCAGATGGCTGAGAATGACGCTGAACAGTCTCGTCAAAAAGAAGTAGAACGCATTCTACTCAGCGAAGGCCAAGTTCGCAGAATGAATTTCTTCAATTACTAATACCACCATGCAACTCACAAAAGCTGTTAATCTTTATCCGAAACCACACGTTGGCAAAACCCTGCAAGAAATTGCCGTATCCACCAGCGCAGTACAACTCAGCGCCTTCGATCTCCAGACGCACTACGTCTTGGTCGAGGTTAAGACCGCGAGCGTCTACGTCACGTTTGATGCCAGCACCCCAAGCTCGACCAACGGTCACTCGCTTGCGGCCGGCTATCGTGAGTTCTGGAGTCGTCAGACCGCTCAGGCTGCTAAATTCATTCAGAACAGCGGCGCCGCTCGCGTTGTCGCTTCTCCGTTTACGGACTAATCGATGCGTGCGCTGTTAAATCGGCTGCGCAAAGTTCACCAACTGTTGGCCTACCTCAATCTCGAGGAGTCCAACAGGCAAATCTTGTTGGAGGATGGCGGGCGAATCATCGTTGAATGAGTGTTGATAAAAAAATCTCTCAGCTACCAGTAGCCACAACCGTAAACACCACGGACTACACCGTCATGGTGGACGGTAACACCTCGACCAACAAGAGGGCCACGGTTGCTCAGATTTTTGCGGCTGCTGGCGGCGGCACTGTCACATCCGTTGGCATTACTGGCACGGATGGAATCGCTGTAACCAACAGCCCGATTACGTCGTCTGGATCCATCACCCTGGCGCTCGGTTCAATCACGCCAGATGCCGTCACGGCTGTCGGCGCCATCAGCGGATCTAATCTGAGCGGTACAAATACCGGCGACCAGACGATCACGCTGTCATCTGACGTTGCTGGATCTGGCACGTCGTCGATCACGACCACGATCCAACCTGGCGTGGTCACGAATGCAAAGCTGGCCAACATGACCGGCCCAACGGTCAAGGGTCGCTCAAGTGGCACCGGCGCCCCAAGTGACTTGGACATGGCCACGCTCAATGGCATGCTGCCAGACATGGTGGGCGACTCTGGATCCGGTGGCACGCATGGTCTGGTGCCGGCGCCAACGTCGGGATCTGCCGCAGCCAAAAAATTTCTTCGCGCAGACGCTACATGGGTCGCGCCTGATGCGAACGATATTTTGCCAAGCCAGGCTGGCAATTCTGGCAAGGTACTTCAAACCAACGGATCGACCACGTCATGGGCTGCGGCCGGCGTGGGATCTGTGACCAGCGTCTCGGTGACCACTGTCAATGGCGTGAGCGGATCCGTCGCGACCTCGACCACGACGCCAGCCATCAGCCTGACGCTCGGCGCCATCACCCCGTCATCCGTTGCTGCAACCGGCACGGTAACCGGCACGAATCTATCAGGCACTAACACTGGCGACCAGACGACCATTACGGGCAACGCTGGGAGTGCGACCATTCTTCAGACTGCACGCGCCATCAACGGCGTAAATTTTGACGGCTCCGCAGCGATTACCGTCACCGCCGCAGGATCTACACTGTCGGACACGGTTCCAATTGCAAAGGGCGGCACAGGTCAGATTACGGCACAGGCGGCGCTCAATGCCTTGCTGCCAAGCCAGGCCGGCGCAAGTGGCAAGAATCTACAGAGCGACGGCACGAATGTTAGCTTTGTCGCTGATGCTGGCGGGACGGTGACATCTGTTGCGGCTACCGCTGGCACGGGAATTAGTGTGTCGGGTAGTCCTATTACTACCAGCGGCACGCTCACCATTACCAATACGGCGCCCGACCAAACAGTTTCTCTTACTGGAGCCGGAACCACGGCTATTACGGGCACCTATCCAAGTTTTACGGTTACATCGAACGATGCGTTCACGGGAACGGTTACAAGTGTCGCGGCCACCGCCGGAACTGGAATAACAATTTCCGGCAGCCCTATCACATCAAGTGGCACGCTCACCATTACCAACAGCGCACCAGATCAGACGGTAGCCATTGCTGCCGGCACGGGTATATCTGTCAGCGGCACCTATCCTAGCTTTACGGTTACAAATAGTTCTCCCTCGTCTGGCGGCACGGTCACCAGCGTGGCCGCAACGGTGCCAAGCGTTTTGTCAATTTCTGGTAGTCCAATTACAGGCGCCGGCACGCTGGCGATTACCTACAGCGGCACGGCACTACCCGTAGTCAACGGCGGCACCGGCGTGACGACATCGACCGGAACCACTAATGTGGTGCTGTCAGGATCGCCCACAATCACCACCCCAGTCATCGCTCAAATCAACGATGCGAGTGCTAACGCTACGCTCAAACTAGCTTCTATTGCGTCAGCGGTTAATCAAGTTACCATTGAGAACTCAGCGACTGGAAATGCTGTTCACATTACGGCAACCGGAACAGATGCCAGCGTCGGTCTGCATTTAGCAGCTAAGGGCGCGTCAGGCTACGTCAACGTACAGGACTCGGTTGATGGCACCAAGCGGCTCATGTTTAATGCTAGTGGCGGCACGACGAATACGCGCACGATGTTGTCGAGCACGCAGACCGTTGACCGCACGCTCTCGTTGCCTGACGCGACAGACACGCTTGTTGGTAAGGCCACGACGGACACGTTGACGAACAAGACGCTCACCAGTCCCACCCTGACCTTGGCCGGCGTTGGTATCGCTACCTCGGCAAGTACCAATCTAAACATTTTAGGTTCGACAACAACCGTGTCTAGTCTGCGTATTATTCCGGGAGTAGCGCCTACATCACCCGTCAACGGGGACGTTTGGTCAACGTCTGCGGGGGCATTTATTAGAATCAACAACACGACTTATCAATTTGGGTCACTCCCATAACCACCACTCACATGGCACAAATTCAAAAAGGAACAACCTACATTACGGGCGATCAGGTAACGGCGGCTAATCTCAACGCACTGGCCGACTCAGCAATCTTGCTGCCTGGCGCCATCACCGATCAGACCGCGAAGACTGTACCGCTCGCCGCGGACACGATCCTGCTGCACAGCGCCGCGGACACCGCACTGCGCAAATCGACGCTCACGCAGTTGTTTTCAAATGCGACTGGCATTCCAATTTCCACGGGCGTCTCGGGTCTCGGCACGGGCATCGCTACGGCTTTGGCGGTTAATACTGGCAGCGCGGGTGCTCCGGTGCTGTTTAATGGTGCGCTGGGCACGCCTACAAGCGGCACGGTGACCAACCTGACTGGCACGGCCTCGATCAACATCAACGGCACCGTGGGAGCCACAACGGCTAGCACAGGCGCGTTTACGACGTTGAGCGCGAGTGGAAAGATTTCATCTAACATTTCTACTGGTGCTCAGTTTGGTGTTGGCGGTGCTTCTTCTGGTCAAACAGTTGGATACCTTCACGCATATGATACAGCCACAACAACATTGCTTGTGTTTGATCGTTCTGATGGCGCGGTTGCTGGCTCGCTCATCTATGATGGATCAGGTCTGATTCGCTTTGGCACTACTACGGCTCACAATTTAGAGTTAATGCGCGGAGGCACTACGATTGCCAGCATCTCCTCCACCGGACTCGCTGTGACGGGCAACATCAGCACAAGCAATGCTGGTAATAATCCGTATGTCAGAGCTGTTGACGGAAGCATCATCACCAAACTTCAATCGCTTACTGCCGGTGATACGGCTGGCTGGGTTGGAACTGAATCCAATCATGCTTTCCGACTTGTCACAAATAACACGGTTCGCGTTACGGTAGATACCTCCGGCAACGTCGGCATTGGGACGACGAGTCCTACGGCAAAATTGCACGTTGATAATGGAACGCAAAAGCTAGTTAAAACGGTAACCGTTAATTCTTCTACGCAAACCATCGTCACCAATTCAGCAGAAGGCGTTTCTGGACTGCTATGGGTACGAGATGCCTCGGTAGGTGGTCAGGCGTTAGTGTTGTGGGACATTTCCGTTGGTATCACCATTGTCTCGCAACTTGGTTCTATTTTCACGACGAGTTCTCCGTCAGCAACGCAGATTCAACTCTCAACTGGTGGCTCATCTCCATATTACGTTCAAGCTATTGCTGGTGCAACGCGAAATGGCGATAGTCTTAGCGTCTCAGCAATAAATAACCAATAATCTTGCTGAACTTCAGTCGTTTCGTCAACGTGTCGCCGCACTCAAATCCAACTAAAACACATGAATACCGAACAAGCCCTCAATAATATCTATAATGCTGCACGACTCGCGCCGTTAACGGCTGAGCAACACGACATCATCCGCAAAAGCGCGGAAGTGCTCGTCGAAGCCTTGAAGCCCAAGGAAGAGAAGAAAGCTGAATAACATGGCACTGAGTAACCAGTACATGGTCGAAGCCGAGAACGGTTTCATCGGCATGCAGAGCCGATTGAATCCGCTCCAGCTTGAGCCTGGATACGTCCAGCTCTCGCAGAATATGCGGCTCGACCTTGGTATTGCCATTACTCGCAAGGGCCAGAAGCGCCTGACCACCGTAGATATTACCGGGCTACCGATCTACGGCTCGGGCGTCTACTCAACCGCCGCCGGCGTCGAGTACATCGTCATGGCAATGGCCAGCGCCATCTACGTTTACAACACCGCCACGCTGACCGTTGGCAGCGCGATCAACTACCCAACCGGCCGCACCATTGCAGTGACCGACAAGGTGGATCTTGTGCAGGCCAACAATGTGATGTACATCTTCCGCGGCCAGGGCAACGATCCGGTGTCCGTCACCAGCATTACGCGGGTATCTACCACCGCCACTGTCACGATCACCGCGCACGGTTTTAGTAACGGCAACGAGGTCATCATCTCGGGCGCAACGCAGACCGACTACAATGGATCATTCGTAATTTCCAATGTCACGGCCAACACGTTCGACTACACGGTAGGCGGCACGCCCGCCACGCCGGCCACAGGCACGATTGTCTGCAAGAAAGGTAAGGCACCGCTCGTCTGGGATGGCGTATCGACGGTGAGCGTTGTTCCCCAGGGCGTGACTACCGGCGCAACGGCCAATATGCCGTGCAGCGACTTTGGTCTCTATTTTAAGAATCGTCTGGTGGTTAAAACGGCGCGTGACCGTATTGCCGCTTCAGACTACCTCGACTACAACACCTGGGACGTGGACTTTGCTCAGTTCGTCATCAACCTGGGATCCAACGACGCCATCGTAGGATTCCAGCCGTGGCAGGAAGACAAATTCATTATCTTTGAGCGCAACTCGATTTACTACGCCTACATCGATCCTAATGGCTACACGTCCGGCGCCGCCCCTGGTGGCAACTCTTTCATTCAGTCGTTGACCTCAGAATTTGGATGCTCGGCTCGGCGCACCGTAGTGAATGCCGGCGAGTACATCTTTTTTCTTTCGGACAATGGGGTGTATTTACTTAACCCTTCGCTTGATCTTAAGCTGCTCGGTAACACGACCCCACTGTCCGATCCTATCTCTGACATCATCGCCAGAATCAACGCCACCGCGGTCTCTGGTTCAATTGGGCGCATGTTCAACAACCGCTACTATCTGGCCGTCCCAATTGATGGCTCCACTCGCAATAATGCGGTGCTGGTCTACTCAATGCTCAATAAGGCGTGGGAATCTATCGACACGTTCCCAACCGGCATGTACGTCGATAATTTTGTCGTCTCACTTTACGGTGAGGCCAAGCGCATGTACGCCATCAACCGTGAGAATGGCATCTTCCTCTGCGAAGAACTAAATTACGACGAACTAGAAAACCTAACCGGCACGCCAACGCTGCCGTTTCAGATTCCTGCGTACATCACGAATAATTTCCGTCAGTATCAGGTCGCCGGCCAGATCCTGACGCGTCGGTATTTTTACAATACATTCACGGCAAAACGATTTGCTTCCGGCGAGGTGGACATCCTGTCCAATGCGAACGATACGTTGGTCATTACGGCCATCGCCAAGAATCCAGACAACTCGTCCGAAGTTTTCACGTTCGCATCGGGATCCACGCAAGATTACACAAAACGCTTCCCAATCGCCAAACGTGGCTTTGGTCTGGATCTCAAATTTGAGAGCACCTATGGCCGGCCAACGATCCGCGGTCTGCGCGTCAATGCAACAGTGCCAGGCCGAGATCTGGTATCTGAACAGTAATGAATGCTGATGCTCAAAAGATCGACTGGCTTGAGCATATCACCGACTTTGCTGTCAAAAATGGCAACGCCGGCTGCTTCATTAACTGGCCAAGGGAGTCCGTCCGTCAGTATCTAGCATTCCACGCCGGCCAGAACACTCTTGCCTTGGTAAAAGATAAGGGTGAGATCGTAGCACTTGGCACCGCGATCCAATGTAATCCCGAGGAGATCACGGCAAAATGGGAATGGCGCGGCACCAATCCATTCGGCAAGATTCTGGTGATCCTTGATGTCGTAAACACCCGCAAGGGCGGGCTTACTTTACTCTTCTTAGAAATGTTCAAACGCTGGCCGGTTGGATCCGTTGAGCGCGTCGTTGCGCTCCGTCCCAACAAGGTCATCGAACTCACTCCAAAATACATTCAACTCGCAGCTTTAAAGGGATAAAAACATGGGATCTACAACTGTTCAAGCAGCTCCGCAACGTAACTACGCTCAAGAAACTCAGGACACGCTGGCCACGCAGATCGCGCTGGCGCCAGAGTTGTATGCATCCGAGGCTCAGTACCAGCCGCAATACAATCAGCTCCAACTCAAGCTGGCCGAGCAGGCAATGTTTGGCGTCGATGGCCAAGCCGGTCTGTTGGATCAATACAAGCGTTCATCTGAACAATTTCAAAACATTCAACAAGGGCTGAACACCGCCCAACGCGCTGCCGACATTCAAGATGTTTCCAATTTGTCGGAAGCTGCTCAGGCCGCATTTAAAAAAGCAAATCCCGATTTGTTTGCTCAGATGGAGCAGGCAAAGACTCTGCAGGCCAGCAACAATCAGCCGTTCAATCGTCTGAATGCTTTCTTGTCGGTGCCACCAAGTCAGCAGGACATCGCCGCTCAACAGATCGCCGGCCCTAACATCAATGCGCAGATGCTTGGCCGCGAGAATACCGGCTTCAACAACATCAACACGATGGACGTGAACGCGCAGCAGATGGCGTCTCCAGGATCTGTGCAAGCTCAACAACTCGCCGCAGCTCAGGTCGCCGCACCTGGCACCGTAGGCGCCGAGCGCGTGGGCGCTGCGCTCATCGAGACGCCGGCACAGGTCGAGGCTCGCAATGTGCGTGCTCGAGCCATGCAAGCTCAACAGGTCGCCGCTCCACAACAAGTGCAGGCCGGTCTAGTACAGCCAGGCACGCTGGGCGCCAGTTTATATGGTCAGGCACTCAACGCTGGCCCATCGAGGATTTCGAGCGCACTCGAGAGCGCCGTACTTGGCAATCTTACCGCGGATGGCAGTCTAAGCGCCGCCGAGCAACGTCAGGCCGAGCAGCAAGTTCGTGCATCCTACGCCGCCCGCGGCATGGCAATGTCGCCACAAGCCATCAGCGCCGAGGTGCAGAATCGTTTGGTTAATCAACGCCAACGCTCCCTTGAGAATCTAGGTCTAGCCGGCCAAGTGAACCAGCAGTTGCAGGCTGAACAAGCCGCAAATCGTGGATTTGCTGGCAACGTATTTGGCCAAGATGTCAGCATGCAGCAGCAGAATATCGGTAATCAGCTCGCTGCTGGTCAATTTAACACCCAGACTGGTTTACAGGCTGCTCTGGCCAATCAGGCGGCTGGTAACCAGATCATGCAACAAAATGCCGCAAATCAAATGCAGGCTCAGTTGGCGAATCAGCAAGCCGGTCTGCAGGCTGGTCAATTCAATGCCACGACCTCAATTCAAGCTCAACAGGCCAATCAGGACGCTCTGCTTCGTGCTCAGTTAGCTAATCAGCAGGCCGGCATTCAAACTGGTCAATTTAACGCGCAGACTGGTCTGCAAGCGGATCTGGCTAATCAGCAGGCCGCAAATCAGATTGCTCTGGCTAATCAGCAGGCTGGTCTGCAAGCCGGCCAGTTCAACGTCAACACGCAGGCTCAACTGCAGGCTCAGAATCAAGATGCCGCACTTCGCGCCGCTCTGGCCAACCAACAGGTTAATCTGCAGGGTCAGCAATTCAATGCGTTAAATCAGTCGAACGTCGCCCAGGCTAATCGTGATGCTGCCCAACAAGCCGGTCTGGCTAATCAGGCCGCAAATCTGCAACAGCAGCAGCTCATGGCTCAGTATGGCTACCAGACTCAGGCTGCAAATCAGCAGGCCAATCTCGGCACCGCTGAAAGCAACCGTGCGTATCAGGCTCAACAGCTCCAGAACTATTACCAGAACCTTGGCCAAGCCGGGCAGCTCTACAATCAAGGTCTGGGTGCAGATCGCGCTTATGCTGCGCAGTTGGTGGGTCTGCAACAGGCCACGATGTCGGATCCTTACGCCGCCATCCTTGGCCGGTCTTCTACTGCTGGCAATGTTGCGCAAAACACGACCAACCAAGGCATGAATCTCACGAACATGGCCGGCCCTGCGCTGTTTAATCCCGAATCGAGCTACGCCAACAATATCTACGGTGGCAATCAACAGGCCACGAACGCAGCGAACATCGCTACGGCTCAATCCAACGCCGCGGTACTTGGTGGCGCCATGCAAGGTCTTGGATCTCTCGCCGGCGGTCAATTGGGCGCTGCGATTTACAAGTGCTGGGTCGCCCGCGAGGTCTACGGCGCCAACAATCCAAAATGGAAACGCTTCCGCACCTGGCTACTCACTCGCGCACCAAAGTGGTTCCACGACTTCTACTGCAAATATGGCGCACAGTTCGCTGAGTTTATCAGCGACAAACCACGCACCAAGAGTCTCATTCGTCGGTGGATGGACTCGCGCATCGCAACACTCTAATAATTCACCATGCAAAAAGGCCCATACTTCAATTCAGTCCAGTACATTAGCCCGGTTCCAGAGGGCTATGCTCAGGCCGGCGCCAACATTGGTCGATCCATTGGTGGTGGTCTTGCTGCGCTCGGTGCAGGCGTTTCCGAGGGTATTGATAAATACTACAAATCTGAGGAAGAGCGCCAAGCACTTGGTGGAACCATCAGCAGATATTTTAAAAGCGATCCAAAATTGGCTGAGACGGTCGATCAAAAATTGCTCGAAAAATACACGTCTGGTAAGGCTACGCTTGCCGACCACAAAGCTCTTTTTGCTGATATTAGCACAGAACAAATGCTCCAGCAAAAGAAAGCACAAGCCGAAGCAAATCGCTTGGCAAACGAGCGCAGCCAAGCGGAGCTAAATTATCTTAAATCAAAAGAAAACGACAACAAGATCCTCCGTGACGCGATGGCGATGAACACGGACACGGATGGAAATCTTGATTTACCTTCCGCGTTGCAGACGTATTCCGAGATGAATGGAAATATTGCTAACAACGATATTCTTGCGGGTCTTAAAAATGTTCAAAACATCAATTTTGGTACTGAGCCAAAAATTAAGACGCTTACAGGAGAAAGCGGTCAGTCTGTTGATGTATTACAATCAGGCCCAGGCAATGCTACTGTTATTCCAAGAGAAAAACCAGCAGCACAACCTTTGCCGCAAAGCGATCTAGGCAAAAGACAATTCGACCGTGATCAGGCATTGCTTGCTGGAAAATCAAAAGATGCTGAAGACATTCAAAAAGAAATTGATGCTCAGGTTAAAAAAGATGCTGAAGGCAGTGGTGCAAAACCATTAACCGCAGATCAATCTAATGCTCTTAATTTCTCGCTTCGTTTGATTCAGAACGAAGATTTTCTTAAGAAAAATAAATACGATGCAACTGCGTTTTGGAATCAGTCGTACACTCCAGATCGTTTAACGAGTGATGATAAAAAAGCATATGATGCAGCCAAAAATAATTGGATTGCTGCTGCTCTTCGTAAAGAATCTGGTGCGGCTATTAGTGCAGATGAGTACAACAAATATGATCAACAATATTTTCCACAAGGTGGAGATGGAAAATCTGTACTAGATCAAAAACAATTGATGCGTAATCAATTAACGCAAGGCATGACCGCAGGCATTGGCCCACATGCTCCAGAATATCTTGCTCGCTTACAAGTTAAGCCACTAACCGCACCAGTAGTCGCACCTGTAACGGTTAAAGCTCCAAGTGGTCTTAACTACACGGTAACTCGCGATCCTGCAAAAAAGAATCCATAATATGCCAACAACCGTAAACGTACCCGGCAGAGGAACGCTCACTTTTGACGACAATGTTTCTGATGCAGAAATTCAGCAGATTGTTCAGAAAGAATTTCCTATAAACGGTGAGGACGTAGTTCGATCAATTGCGGAGGATCCATCCTACGCGCAGCGCATGAGTCGTGATGACTTCATGGAGATGCGCAGATACAAGGATGATAAGCCTATTGAATTTTCGACTAAGTTGGCCGAGGCGTTTGGCGGCATTGGAGAACTGGTAAGCAATGCGTTTACCACTGCTCCAAAATTTGATCCACAGGCCGGCCCTATTGAAAAGGGCGTATCACTTGTTGCCAACATTGGCCAAGGTGCAATGGTTGGCGCCGGCGACTTTGCAAATATGTTTTTGGGTATGGTCGAGGGCTATTCCAACGACAACAACAGCTACACCCGATATCGGTTGGCGAATGATCTAAAGGATACGCCAGAAAACAAGGCCGCATACGATCAGATCATCGACAAAGATTTTGAGAATTTTAAGGGCCTGCAGACCTGGCAACAGAGCCGAAAAGATATCTTAGGTCAGGCTTCGATGCCTGCGATGGCAGAAACGATCAGTCTGGTGGCTCAACCTCCACTACCTGGTGCCGCTTTGCTTGAAGCTACAGGCGTTGGTGAGCGTATTGGTGCAATGGGCGCCAGGGCTGCACAAATGGGCGGCAAAGGCATTCAAGCTGTTGGTAAAGCTGCCTCCGCTGCTGCTAAGGTGCCACAACAGGTAGCCGCCGCCGCTGCTAAAGCACTTACAGGTAGCGAACAAGTTGGCGGCATGGTCGAGAAGGCCGTTGCCACAGGCTCCACAGGGCTTGCCGCTGGCCAATTGGGCGGCTTTGCCATCCCAGGACTCAGTACCGCTGCCACGACCATTGCCGGCGCTAAAGCGATTGGTAAGGGTCTAGAGGTCGCTGGCGAGGTCACGCAAAAGCTCGCAGAGCATGCTGGAAAGAAAGCCGGCCGACTTGGCGTATTTGAGTCACTGGCCAATGATCTGTCCGCATCTCCGGCTGCTCGAGCAATTGGTCGTATTGGATCTGTGGCCGGCGCTGACGTTGTGGCGCCCTACATTGCTGCAGCCGCTCGAGGTGCTGCTGAAGGTGCTGCTATCGGTGGCGCTCTCGGATTCATTACAGACGGTGAAGAAGGTGCTGCTGGTGGCATGGGCGCCGGTCTTGCGCTCGGCGGGTTTGGTGGTCTTGCTGGCCGCGGTTACGCTCAGGGATCTGGCATGATTCGCCAGAGCAAGATCATGAATGACGCTGTGCGCGGCATTGCCAGCCTTGATCCAGAGAGCCGAGCTAACGCATCGCGCCTATTTGATAAATTTATCAAGGACGGAAACTATGAGGCCGTGGCCGAGATGGTTGATTCCAAGAACTGGTTGAGCGGTGACGTTTACTTTTCTTTTATCAATAATGAGCAGGCCAAGGCGATGCCTGCAGCCGGCGGCACATCGTTTGAAGGCATTACCGTGTTTCCGTCTGAGATTACTAAAGGAAAGCCGGCGATCTACATCAACGTAGATACGGTCAAGCCTGGCACCGGATTTCATGAGGCATTCCACGGCGCCATGCGCACGGCGCTCGGAGAGACATTTGGCAAGAAATTCACCGACGTAATCAATCAGACGTACACGCCAGAAGAGAAAACTAAATTTGTTGAAGACTACGTCAAACGTGGTGGCACCGAGGAAGGTAAACAAAAACTGCGCGACTACTTGGCTGGAAATCAAAATCTGCCAGAGGAGATCGGCGCTGAATACTTTAGCGACTTTTTGCGTCGTCGAGAAAATCGTGATTATTTGCTGCGTGGCCAACGGACAACGGATGGATCTTTAATTGCAGCCGCCAAAGGCGCCATTGATTACACGTTAAGCAAGCTCGGCATCGATTACGATGCTACCGGCACCGGCTACAAGGGCATGGATGCGCTGGCATCCGAGCTGATTAAGGCTCGCACCGACATCAATAAATCTATCGCGCAGAATGGTAAGCCACTGGCTCCGGTGACGCTTGATAAGATGCCGACGACAAAGCTCGAAGATTGGGCTAAACAAAACGGTCAGACTGACGTGCTTCTTAAAGATCCAGCAACTGGCCAGGTTGTGGGCGTAAAGACCGAAGAACAGGTCATCATAGGCCGTGAAGCTGTTGGTAAGCGCATCATTGAAGAATTGGCCAATGTGCCGCGTGGAACCTATGCTCCAAACGATGCCGAGTTGGAAATCTACCAAAAGCATCTCACGCCAGAGCAATTTGCAAAACTCACGTTTGTATCTGAATCGATCAAGAGCGGAAACGTGCTTAATGCAGACCATTTTCCAGCCAGTGCAAAGAAAGGCGAGACATCAGTATATGCCAGCCGCGGCATGACCAATCTTGATTTTGTTCCGTACAAGATCCGCACTACCCAAAAAGGCGTAACGGTAGTTGATTACGTTGATTTAACGCAATTGAAGGCTCGGTTCGACGACATAATGTCTCGTTCCAAGATCTTGGAGCAGTGGGGCGGCGATAAGGATGCAGCTTGGAAAGACGTGATAGCTTACACGAAGAATCTAAGCCTAGGTGAAGGCGCCGCAAAACCGAGTGCTGAATTGTTTGGGCCAATCAAGCGGGACATCATCAACAAAATCTACGGATTTGTTCCGACCAAGGCCCAGATCTCTGAGGGCGCCATCAAAAACATTTCATCGCTTGGTACAAATGTACGCGCTGAATCTGGCACCGGCAGAGAACAGATCGGTAAGCCGGCTTACGAAGGATCTCGAGACACTCGAGTTGTCAGCACCATGCGTCTGGATCGTCTTGGTCGAGTTGCCGACACCGGGCGTCAATTCTCATTCAATGAGAACGGCACCTACGGTCTATCTCAGGTCAATTTTAAGCCGGCTGAAAACCTTGGCAGCGCAAAGGTCAACAACTCGGATGAGGGCTTCCGAATCATCACCAAGGGCAACAAGCACAGTCTGTACGCTCCGACCGGCGAGCGGATCGGGATCTACGATACGCCAGGCAAGGCTGAAACAAAGGCTAATGTTGAGTTGAAAAATAAATCTGAACAAATTCCATCGGAAATTATTTATCCAGTAGATTCAAAACAGGCCAAGAGCGTATCTGATGGGAACACTCAGTATTTGAATGAAGGAAATTTACTTGCTACGGTTAACTTCATGCCAGCCGAGCCAACCGCTCCAGAATCAAAATTCTATAGCTCGCGGATTATTTTAGCAGTAGAGAATTCTTCGCAGGGCAAGGCCATTGGATCGCAGTGGAAGGCCACCATCAAGAACAGCAAGCTCGGGGTTAATCAGGACGAATATGCATTAACCCGCGTGGAAGATCTAGAACCTGGCAAGACCTACACAAAGGCGGAGGTGCTGGACTATCTGCGAGCAAATGAGGTTGTAGTAAAAGACGTGACACTTGGAGGAGCTGAATATAAAAAACAGAATCTTAATGCGTTAGATCAAGAGGCGCGGCGCACTGGAGATTTTACATTGCACGATCAAGCGCTATTACAAGAGCTTGGGAATGGAACTCATTTTTCTCAGTACACTCTACCCGGCGCTAAGGAAGGCAGCTACCGCGAGGTGCTGCTGACAGTGCCGGAAAAAAATACAAGACAGGAAAAATTGGATGCTATTACGGAAAAATCCAATCGTTTATTAGCTGGACGTTCGGTTGCTCAATTATCGGAAAATGAGCGGACTGCCTATTCAATGTTTGAACGTGATTTTAATAAAATTGCAGACAATAGAGACGAATCCGGTGGTTGGCGCGACGGCCATGATCAATACTCCAATATTCCAAACCCAATTGTCCGCCTGCGCATTAATGAGCGCACGACAGTAGACGGAAAACGAATGCTATTTATTGAGGAAGTGCAGGCACCACAAAAGAAAGAATTTGAAAAAATGCCCACGTTGTTCCAAAAGAATTGGCGCGAGATTGCGTTTAAGTGGGCGTTACGCACGGCAGCAGATAACGGGTTTGATTCAGTAGGTTACACAACTGGAAAACAGCAGGCGGAAAGATACGACCTAAGCAAACAACTTTCTGAAATTTCATACAGCGGATCAAACCTTAAAGCGTATGACAAAAATGGCGATGTTACTGTTTCCAAGACTGGTGTGAAACCAGAAGAATTACCAGACATCATCGGAAAAGAGGCAGCTAAGAAACTAATGGAGCAGGAGCCAAAAGGAACACTTCGCACTATTTCGGGGCTTGATCTGAATGTCGGCGGCGAGGGTTTAAAGAAACTCTACGACCAAGACTTTCGCAATGTGGTGAATAACCTGCCGGTGGTAAAAAAGAGCGGGCAGAAGGTTGGTCCAGCGGACATTTTAGCAGACAAAAAAGGCTGGCATTTGACGCCTCCAAACCAGACGACGCACGGAGGTTGGATGGTTAAGAGTGGCGATTACAATTCACAAGGCACAAGATTCAGTCCTACGACAGAAGGTGAAGCAGCGGCGCGGGCGTTTTTGGCTGAACGGTTAAACGATAGTAAGGTTGAAGTCTACTCAATCAACGTCGCACCTGAGATGCGGAATGCTTCAGTCAGTTTTATGCCATCAGTAAAGTTTTCCGCACCCGAGAAACTCCCTAACGGCCAAGCCTGGAGCACCGACAACAAGTACCGGGTGATCCAGAAGGAGGGCGGCAAGTACCGCGTCTACGCTCCCACAGGCGTTATGATCGGCGTTGCGGATACCTTGGACAAATCGAAGAAGCTCATTGAAAAGAGGTCACGATGAACATCGCCGAAATGCTTTTTAATGCTGCCTCTGGCGGCGTCTTGGGATCCGCACTGCATTGCGTCACAGATTTCTTCGACACGCGCAATAAGGTCACGTTGCTCCGTGCCAACATAGATGCAGCCGAAAAAACAGGCGCGTGGAATGCGTTCACAGCGTCACAGAAAACTGACGCACCCATCGTGATTCCACCGAGCGCATCGCCCTGGGTTACGGACTTCTACTTGGCCGTTGAGGCAATTAAACAACTCACGCGACCACTGTTGGCATGGCTGGCCATTTGCATCATTGGAGGCGCGTACTTCTCGGGTACGGTAGATCAGCAAAAAGCCATGCAAGCCGAGGTGCTTTTTGGTAGCTTTACCGCGATTTTCTGGTATTTTGGCGCACGCTATTCCCGCACTTCTAAATGAACTCGCACGAAAAAGACATTTTGACCGCGGCGGTTCCCACGGCTGCAAGCATGACGCTCTCTCAAATCAACAGCCTTGTTGGTATCATCGGCGGTCTTGTTGGTATTGCGTACCTTGTCTGGAAGTGGCGCAAAGAAGCAAAAAAATAAATGTCCCAAAAAGGCCAACGCTTCATCGTCGTATCGGACAATCATGGCGACATGGCCGACGCTGCTAGTGTGGCCGCGTTGTGGTCTTTCATGCGAGACTGGAAACCCGAGATTAGGATCCACGCCGGAGACAACTACGACTTCCGCAATCTACGCAAAGGCGCCAGCGACGACGAGAAGGCGGCATCGTTAGCAGAGGATTGGGAGATGGGCAGCGACTTCCTGCGACGATTCTTTGATGGCGGTAAATCAAACCATTTTCTTCGCGGCAATCACGACGAGCGGATCTATGATTTCCGCGGATCTGCCACCGGCGTCATGCGCGACTACGCCTCGGACGGCATCAAGCAGCTCGAGGCCACAGTCAAACGCTGCAACGCTAAGATGCTGCCATATGACAGCGACCTGGGCGTGCTAGATCTTGGCAAACTGTCTGTGATTCACGGCTACCATGCCGGCGTCGGCGCCTGTCGAATGCACGCAAACATCTACCGCAACTGTATTTTTGGACACGTCCATACCATTGAGTCAGCTCCGGTAGCAGCGCGTGAGCCGGCAGAGGCGCGTTCTATTGGATGCCTTTGTCGAAAAGAGATGGACTACATCAATAAAAAGACCGGGAAGCTCCGGTGGGCGCAGGGGTGGGCCTACGGTATTTTGTTTCCCGGCGGCACCTATCAGCTTTTTCAAACCAGAAATATTAACGGACAATTTTATGCCGCGTCAGAAGTCAAAACTTACCACGCCTAACTGGGCGGTGGAATTGCGCTCGGTGCTGTCTGCTAAAACACGCGAACCAAAGGGCGACGATTGGATGACCGCAGAACAATTTTGCACCACGCTTGGCATTGCGCATGGCACCGCACTACTATATTTGCGACGAGGAATAAAAGGTGGCCATCTGGAAATGTTTCGCGGCACGGCAATTTCTCCAGCGGGAATCCGCGTCCAGACTTGGTATCGTCCCATCACAAAAAAATAACTTGACGCTGGGTTTCTAGGCGCTCAATTTGCGGCTCAATGAAATACCTCGTACTCCTCGTCGCTCTGGCGGCGCCACTTAAGGCCGATCTCTGGCAGGCCATCTGCAAGGTTGAGTCTAATAATAATCCGAGTGCAATCGGTGATGGAGGTAAGGCTGTTGGAATCGCTCAGATCTGGCCCATAACCGTGAAGGATGCCAACAGGATCTCCAAAAAGAATTATACTTTAAACGACCGATATGATCCTATTAAATCGCGTGAGATGTTTGTAATTATTACCGAACACTACGGCAAAGGTAAGTCTGACGAATACAAGGCCCGTATTTGGAATGCTGGCGCATCACATCCACACCTTGCCACGAAGTACTGGCTCAAAGTGAAGGCCGCTTTATGAACAGCCTCATCATCGCAGTTGATCCTGGTGCGTCTGGCGGCATTGCGTGGGACAACCACGGCGCAATTGGTGCTGCTGGCATGCCGGCCAGCGTCTGCGACACAATCGACCTGATGCGCGGCCTAGTTGTTGGCAATCCTCACCCAGAGATCTGGATCGAGGACATCCCAAAATTTGTGGGCAAGGCGATTCCAGCATCGAGCGCAGCGGTGCTTTTTCGTAACTTTGGCTACATCGAAGGCGCCGCTACCGCGCTTGGGATCCGCGTCGTATTGGTCAAGCCACAGGACTGGCAGAAGCACTTTAAGCTCGGCACCAAAAAAATGTGCAGCGGCACCACCGAGTGGAAAAACAAGTTGAAGAGCGAGGCCGTGCGACGTTTTCCGACGCTCGACGTTACGCTCAAGACCGCTGATGCGCTGCTGATCTTGGATTACGCCAAGGCGGTTAATCCCACTAAATAAGAAAGGCGGCGCCAGCATTACGCCAACGCCGCCCCCAATGAATCCCCGCTCGCACTAGAGCATATTACTTTTTCTCAGTCCAATGAATAACCCAACATATACAATCGCCACCTCTGGTGGCCAATCGCAACACATCGCGCTCGGTGAGCAAGATGTCTATAACCGGATGAGCGATCCGCTCGCTGCCGTAGAAAGGCTGGGCGAGATCATCGCATCCAGCGGAATGTTCGGATGCACTAAGGTGGAGCAAGGCCAGGTGCTGGCGCTCCAGTGCATTTCTGAAAAGAAGCCACCGCTGGAGTTGGCCAAGACCTACCACATGATCGAGGGCAAGTTGAGCATGCGTGCTGATGCCATGCTGGCCAAATTCCAGTTGAGTGGCGGCACCGTCAAGTGGACGCGCCGTGACGACAAGGTCGTCGAGGCTACGTTCACCCTCCGCGGCAACTCGCTGCCGTTTAGTGCCAAGCTCGAAGACTTTGTGACCAACGGCGTGGCCGTCAGCCGCGATGGCAAAATGAAGGACAATTGGCGCAAATTTCCACGCCAGATGCTCACCGCCCGCGTCATATCTGAGGCCGTGCGTCTGCTGGCGCCCGAGGTGGTATTTGGCGTCTACACGCCCGAGGAGATCCAAGACAGCAACAACTCGGCGCCGGCTCAGGATCCCATTAAAGTCGAGCCAATCGTAGAGTCCTACGCTGACCAGCTTTCTCCGATCTTGATCGATCACGAACAGAGCGTTAATGCCTACCTCATCGCCAAAAAACAGATCACTGAAGGCCAGACCTTCCGCGATGTGTCGTCTGATTTTGCTAAGAAGATTCTCAGTAATTCTAAAATGTTTCTCGAAGCCGTAAACTCTCAAACCAAATAAACCATGCACCAACTAGCTGTCACCCTATTAACCGCCAAACTATATGCCTGCAACGCCTATGTCACCAACGACGAAGACGCCTTTGAAGAAGGCTGCGAACAGTACGGAGAAGAATTTGAACATGTCGTTGAGCGAATTATGTTCGATGGCGAAAAGCCCGACATCCAAAAAATCTTCAAAGACGCGAGCGCAGAAGTTGCCTCTTACGCATCGGACTCTTACGAGAATCCTGCAATTTGTGCGACTGTTTTACTTGGCATTGAGCAAGCCATTGTGGCCCTTCTCGAAGCCGAATACGAAGGCGCGCCGCTCGGCTGGCAAAGTCGTCTGATGCACATGGCAAAGTGCAGCGACGAACGTGTCGCTGAGTACGTTGAAATTCAAAACGAAGAATAATCCCATACAATGAATCCCAATATTTACTACAATCTGTCCGCTGAAAATTATCATAAGTCAGACGGCATTTCCAAATCTGGTCTCGATCAGTTTCGTAAGAGTCCGGCGCACTACAAGCACTGGCTCACCGCGGAACGCGAGGAGACGCCGGCCATGCGCATTGGCACGCTCACCCACATGAGCGTGTTCCAGCCCGAAATGTTTGCCGACCGGGTCGTTTTTGCTCCCTTAGTAGATCGTCGCACCAAGGAAGGCAAATCGATCTGGGAGCAGTTTAAAGAAGACAATGATGGCAAGGACATCATCACGCTTGATGAGGCCACGCAGATCCATGCGATGACCAAGGCGGTGCGTCAGCATCCGGTGGTCAAGAAGCTGCTCGACACCGGCGCCGCGGAGGTTTCTCTGTTCGCCAAGATCGATGGCATTTTGATGAAAGGCCGGCTCGACTACGTTACCAACGAGACGATCCTTGATCTCAAGACCACCGAGGACGCAACGCCAGCAGGTTTTGCCCGCAGCGTGGCCAACTATCGCTACCACATTCAGGCGGCGCATTACCTGGCACTCGGAAAGGAACTCGGCATGAACCTGACGCGCTTCCTCTTCGTAGCTGTAGAAAAGGAGGCACCGTATGCGGTAGCCGTTTACGAATTAGACACTGCAGATTTGATGATGGCCGAGGCCGAGCGTCAGAAGCAGATCCAAATGCTCGGCAACTGCATCGCGTTCGATAGCTGGCCATCGTACCCGTCCGAGGTAAAAACACTTTCGCTCCCAAAGTGGGCGACTTCACAAAACAACCAATAATCCCAAACCAACTAAAAAATCATGGCACTATTCAAAGTAGACCGTAGCTCCGCTTCCACAAAATCGTTTGATGCTCCCGGCATCTACTCGACCGAAATCGTAAAGGCCGAGGCGGCATTAACGACCAAGGGCGAGGACACCGTTAAGCTGATCTTCCGCGGCGAAGATGGCAGCGTGGCATCTGATAATTTCCTCAATCGTGAGACTGTCTGGTGGCGCGTTAATTCGCTGCTGGCTGCACTTCCGTTGATCAAGATCAGCGAAGGGCAGGAACTCGACTTCTCAAAAGCCAAGGTCTTCCAAGATTTTATATCTCAATTTGTTGGCCAAAAGGTGAAGATCAAATTGGAAGAAGAAACTTGGGTCAAAGAGGACACCAAGGAAGAGAAGAAATCGCTTAAAATTAAGAAGTACCTGGTAGAAACCAACCCGTTCTGACGGGTACAGGGGCGCGACTGTTCAACGCGCAAATTTTCCCAATGACATGGATACTCCCCAAACAATTACACACGTTAGTCTCTGCGCAGGATACGGAGGCATTGATCTCGGACTTAAACGAGCAATCCCAAATCTGCGCACAATCGCTTTTTCTGAGATCGAAGGTTACGCCTGCGCGAACTTGGTCTCTAAAATGGAAGCGGGACTCTTGGATGCAGCACCTATCTGGACGAATCTTAAGACCTTCCCTTGGGCAGATTTTTCTGGAAAGGTGGACATCCTCTCTGGCGGCTACCCATGCCAGCCATTCTCAGCCGCCGGCAAAAGACTCGGCACCGAAGATCCCCGACACCTATGGCCATTCATCGCAAATGGAATTAGACTCATGCGGCCCAGACTTTGCTTCTTTGAGAACGTCGAAGGACACATCAGTCTTGGACTCAGAGCAGTCATTGAAGAACTGGGAAGCCTCGGTTACGAAACGACGTGGGGCATATTCAGCGCGAGTGAAGTTGGCGCTCCGCACCAAAGAAAGCGGGTCTTCATCTTGGCCCACCTCATCGACGAGGGATTACAAGGGCGGATATGTGGGAGGACGCATCAGGAATGGAAAGATTTCAATGGATACGCTGGATGTGGCGGTGCAGGCGGTGGAGGCGGGTTGGCCGACTCCGACAGTGCAGGAAGCAGGAAAGATTGGGAACAAAGCCAATTATGGACAGTTGGGACTGAGCAATCATCCAGCGATTGTTGGAATCCCAAATCGGCCCAAAGGCATCAAGGATGGCCTAGTCGCCCCGGAGAATCACAATACGAATGGGAGCCGCCCCGAGTCGTGGGCAACGCCGAGAGCAGGCAAGACTACGGACGAGAACCCAGAGACTTGGGCATTGCGTCAAGCCAAGGGGGATGTGGCAACGATGCCGCTGACATTGCAAGTAAAGAATTGGGCGACACCCCAGAGCAGAGACTTTCGCAGCGGGGATGCGGAGAGATTCACGAATCCAGATCGGTCGAAGAACTTAAACGACCAGATCAAATCGTGGGCGACTCCAATAGTTGGAGACAGTCACCTAGCATCAACACCGGAAGTAGCGGCGAAACGATTAGCGGAGGGGAAAGTAACATTGAGCAGACAGAATGCAGGCAAGCTGAACCCTCGCTGGGTGGAAACTCTCATGGGTCTACCAGTGGGATGGACTATGCCGAGCTGTGCGTCACCTGTGACAATCGTACCGACGAACTCCGACTCCTCGGTAACGGAGTCGTCCCAGCCACCGCAACCCGAGCTTTTTTAACTTTAGTGGAAGAACTCAATGAATCTCCGTCCCTATCAACAAGCAGCCGTTGATTTCTTGCAGCGTAAAAATCGAGGCTTTGTCATCGCGCCTGCTGGCGCCGGCAAGACCTTTATCGCTGCGGCTGCTTTACGCCAAGGCATGCAGTCAGACTCTCCTGCGCCGTTCACTAGCCAGGCTCGCATCGTCTGGCTGGCCAATACTCGAGAGCAGGTGCAGCAGGCTATGGACGCAGCAGACAAATTTGGAGTCAAGATCGAGGCGCACTGCGTGGCGGCACAACCCGATTGCACATCTGCTCATGTCATCATCGTCGACGAGGCCCACCACATGCCGGCCGTCACCTGGGCCTCAACCATAGGCCGGTGCAAGGGCATCGTCTGGGGATTTTCCGCAACGCCTTGGTCAGATCCTGAGCGAGATCTGCAGCTCAAAAATTTCTTCCGCGAATTTTACACCGTCCCAAGATCCGAGGTCATGGCAACGGGTAGCATCACTCAGGGTGCGGTCGTGGCGCACAACCTTGATCTGCCGAGCCAGTTCGACCCTGAGATCGAATCTAGCACCGTTGCCGAGACCGCACGCCGGTGCCGGCGCTTTCCATTTATTGATCCAAGTGAACACGAACGTCGGGCAAGATGGCAGGCCACCGCTGATGTCGTGAAAACAAACGCAAAACGTAACGCCAAGATCATCGATCTGGCGACAAGCGAACCCGGCAGCATTCTGATCTTGGTCTCGACGATCGAACACGGTGAGCGCCTACAGGCCGACATCGCCGACTCCGTTGTAGTCCACGCAAAAATCGGCAAGAAACGACGCACCGAAGCCATTGAAAAATTCCGTAGTGGCGCACTCCGCTGCATGATCGCAACTAGTCTGGCCGACGAAGGACTCGATGTACCGCGGGCCAGTGTCTTGATCCTTGCCGCTGGAGGTAGATCCGCGGGTAAGCTCGAGCAACGTGCAGGCCGCGTCATGCGGGCACATGAGGGCAAAGAATTTGGAATCGTTCACGACTTTGTTGATGCCGGCGCCGCGCTGGCTCACGCTCAATTTCTCGCCCGAGTCAGAACCTATCACAAGCTAGGATACAAAATTTCACGACCACTATGAATTGCCCCCACTGTCACAAACCCATCAACGCTGCGGCGCTCTTGGGATCAATCAAAACTCCACGCAAGGCGCAGAGCGCACGCATCAACGGCAAAAAGGGTGGCCGTCCAAAAAAGAAAAAATGAACAGCCCAAGTGAAACCTTGCGGAACATTGAATTTATTTTGCGCAAGCACGCCGATAAATTTAACCACGGCCCAAACATCTCTGGCATGAAACCTCGAGTTGAGCGCGACCAAATTATCACGCGCCGTGACTTTCTCACCCAAGAAGAACATGACAAGATCCTTGAGCTGCATCACTCAGGCATGAAGGCCAGTCTGATCTGCGAGCGCATGTCGCGTTCGCCGGCCTGCGTGTCTCGAGTCCTAAACGGTAAGCACATTACTTTTTCCAAAAAACCATGAGCGATAAAAACTACAAAAGCTACGCCGACGAACAAAACGTCGTGATCCAGAATGATACCATCGATGCGCCAAACCCTGAGCAGTACGACGACATCCTAAAGTTGTCGCACGTCGAGGGCGCCAACATTAACAACTGCATCATTAATCCGTCCGGTGGCAACCGTGAGGACGGCATCGACATCATGCGATTCTGCCGCTCGATCTACATTGGCAAATGCCAGGTGGGTGCCGGCGCCAAGTACGCATTCACAATCAAAGGTGGAAGCAGCCAGATCGATCTTTCCAACGTGACGATCACCCGCGGCGGCGGCGGCTGGGAAAAGGTTGATATTGATATCGGAAACTACTCGGACAACGCGAAGGGCAAGACGACCGACGTGCGCATTGTGAACTGCCGGCGCAGCGATGGTAAACCAATTCGGGTGCGCGTGGGCTGGGCTGATCGGCCAGTGGTGATCGGCGGCGACGTGAAGATTCTTTTCTGGCAGTCGCTCATGCTGAAGGTCTATGTCTTTATTCTGAATCTATTCTCAAAAAAATGAACAACGGAAAGGGCGACTCACCGCGGAACTGTTTTTCGGAACACTACCGCGAAAACTACGATCACATTTTCAATACCATCACAGGTGAAGACTGGCGCCGAGAGATACAACGCGGACGAAAGACCAAAAATAAAATCAAGGAGCGCATCCGCGAAGAATTTGATGAAAGATATCTTAAAGGAAAAAAATGATATCATCGAGGAGCAGCGTGTGCTGCTTGGCCAGTGCTACACCGCGTTCGAACTGTTAGAATTACCCATCACGCCTCAGACAATTGTCTTTGTCGAGGCACTGCGCAGCGAGCTACGAAATCGCTGCAAACAATAAATCCCACATGAATCCCATCCTAGAACGTGCTCGAGCGTACCTCGCGCACTGCCCACCCGCCATCTCTGGATCAGGCGGTCACTCCACAACCTACACCGTCGCCGTCGCGCTGGTGCATGGTTTCTCACTCAACAAAATTGATGCGCTCTGGTTGCTTGGCGAGTACAACGCAAAGTGCGTTCCACCGTGGAGCACTCGAGAACTCGAGCACAAGATCGACGAGGCCATCAAGAAGCCACACGACAAGCCGGCCGGCCATCTGATCGGTGATGTCAGCGTGCGTCGTCCGTCGTGCGTGTCGCCCACCGGCAAGTTCATCGTGCGCTCATTGCCGGCGGCGGCGGCGGCGCCCAGCACCGAGCTGACCGGATATGAGGCCACTAAGAAATTCCTCGAGACGGTCTTTTTGCCTACCGACTGGATCTGTATCACCAACGAGGCCCGGCACGACGAAGAGCGCGGCAAATGGTTTCCATCGGCCAGTGGTACATTTATGACTCAGGTGCGCTGGCTTGAGCGTTTCCCTGACGCCATCTGGGACGGCAAGGAAGCCGGCGCCTGGATCCGCATTAACCCGACGAAGCCTGACCAATATGTCGGATCCGACGCCAACGTCGCCGACTACCGGCATGTGCTGATCGAGTTCGACGAGAAGCCAAAGGAGGAGCAGATGCAGATCATTCAGCAGTGCCAGCTTCCCATCGCCGCGGTGATCGACTCCGGTGGACGGTCACTTCACGCCTGGGTGCGCGTCGATGCGACCGACAAGGCCGAGTTTGATGAGCGCCGGGACATCGTGTATGACTACCTGTCCGACTACGATCCCTGCGAGGCCAACAAGAATCCATCGCGGTTCAGCCGGTTACCTGGCATCATGCGCGGCGACATCGAGCAGAAGCTAGTGGCGCTTAACATTGGCCTATCGACCTGGCAGGAGTGGATCGACTGGCGTGATCAGTCCGAGATCGCAGATCCTACCACACCGCAGGAATTGCTTGAGTACGACACCGAGAACGATCCCAACAATGTCCTTGGCAAGCGTTGGCTATGCCGCGGTGGGTCGCTCACCATTGTGGGCCAGTCTGGCGTCGGTAAGTCGTCGTTTGCGATGCAATTGGGTCTGACCTTTGGCCTTGGGAGGCACTTCTTTGGCATAAAACCAATCAGACCACTGCGCGTGGCATTCATCCAGGCCGAGAATGACATGGGCGACATGGCCGAGGCATTCCGCGGCGTCATCGATGCGATGCGGTACAACCAGTCAGATCTGGAGACCCTAAACACCAATATCCGGTTCTACGACGAGACCGTTAAGACCGGCCTTGAGTTTATTAGGTTGGCCAGATCCATCATCGTGAAGCACAAGGCTGATTTGATGATTGCGGATCCGCTCTTGTCTTATGCCGGCGACGACATCAGCGAACAGAAGTTCATGAGCAAATTCCTGCGCAACCATCTTAATCCAGTCTTAAAAGAGACCGGATGCGTCTGGATCTGGCTCCACCACATGCCGAAACCACCCAAGGGCGACCAGTCCAAGGGCACCGTGTCGGATCTGGCCTACGCCGGCGCCGGCTCCGCGGATCTCACCAACTGGTCTCGAGAGGTTGGCGTGCTGCAACGCCAGGGCGACGATCCGACCTTCACCTTCACGTTGACTAAGCGTGGCAAGCGCAGCGGCATGGTGGATCTCATGGGTAACCCGGCATCAGCCATTCGTCTACGCCACTCGCAGGCCGGCATCTGCTGGGAGTACGCACCTTCGGTGATGTTCAAGCCTAAGCCGGCCGTCATTCCAGCCACCATCAAGCTATGACCTGTGACCTTTTCCGCAGAATGGAGCCTCGCCGGCATGATCGCATACCCGAACGCAGTGCCGTACTTGCTTTTATCGCATCAGAAGCAGGCTGCGACTTGCCTACGGCGCAGCGCACGTTCCACTACCTGCGCAACAAGGGACACCTGATCTTTCTTACCCGCGGCCGCATCTGGCAGGGAGCCGAGCATGTGACCTTTGAGACCGAGGATGACAGGAGGATGAGGATCGCCGGCGAGATGGCCGACCTTAGGCGCCAGGTGCGCGAGTCGTTGGCCAAGGTTAAGCATCTGCAAGGCGTACTAAGTCAGGTAGTTGAACAACACAACGCGCTTGCCAAGATCGTGCATGACCTCAGAGGATGACGATAGGATGACGATAGGATGATTTTGGGGGCTATGTGAGGGGGCTGCTTCTACTAAAGCAGAGGGGCGCTTACTGCCCCCTCTCGCTCCTGACGGGCGAAGGGGCAGCGCGCCCTGGGATGATTGGTTTGGATTATCTCCAAAAAACCGGTAGTGTGTCAGTTTGAAATCACGCGGCTGCAGCGAGGCCGACGGCAGGCGAGTGCTTACGCAGAGCGACGTTATGCGTGTCCTTGGGCGCGCCCGTCAGGCCAAGGGCCGCGCCTACTACGATGGTGACGTCAACCTCCCGGCGTTTCTTAATGCAAAGAGCCTTTTGCCGTTTGTGGACAAGCATTTATATGTGACGTCTAGCCAGATTGAGTTTAAGTCGCTGAAAGGGTCTAAGGTGTTCGGATACCCCGCCGAGCGCTACCAAATGTTTGCGAGAAACTGACCCACTACCAAAAAACCAAGGATGGCTGGATCAAATGGTTTTAATGTAAACTATCGGTGGTTTAAATCAAAAAAGAACCCCATAATTTGAGTTATGGGGGTCTTGAGCCAGATCGGGCTGGAAATGGCGGGAAATCAAGCAGGGTGGCCTACCTATGGGTCGTTATCCTTGTCTTCGATCTTGAAAATGTACGCCAGCACAGGCCAGAGCATCAAAATCAGGGCCGAAAATGCCAAGGTCATGAGTAATGTGATGATTTTGTCTTTCATAACGTAGGTTGTTAACATTAGGGTTGAGATTGCGTGCTCAGTATTTGATGAGAAGCGTCACGCAGCAGTGCTGGCCATCCGTCCAGCGGTGATACCACGCCGTTTTAATCTTTCGGCCATGCTTACGCAGCACATTGCGCAACGTAACCAAGGCAGATCGGTAGGTTAACGCCACCACACGAAACTCATCATCGATCACGACTTTGCTCTTAATTTGCTTGGCGAGTTTGATTGTTAATTTTGACATGTTGTGGGGAAATGCATGGTTTTCTGTGGTTTTCTTTACATGTGGTTTGCTCATTTGCTGGCCTCCTTCATGGCTGCTATGCGCGCATCCACCATCTTTTTAATCTCTTGCTCAAACGCTTGGATTAGCAGCTTTGCCGCCTGTTGGGTAGCTTCCTCCGTGGACAAACCCTCGCCCTTAATCATGCGTCCGTCGCCAGTAATGCGAAGCACTTCGCGCCCCAATGCACCTATTTCTGGTGTGTTCATTCCGTTTTCTGGAAATTGGGAAACGTCGTCAGTTGGTTTCATTTTGTAACCTCCCGCACGGTGCGCTCCATCTCGATCAGCTCGTCCCAGATCTCGCGCCCGGCTTTTGCGCCGTCCATCAGGCGGCTAATCATCTGCTCCTTAGTCAGCAGCTCGAGATCGTAGTCGAGCAGGCGCGTTATGCATAACAAGCGTCCGAGGTACTCGGCGCGTTTTAAATCATTGGAGTGACTCATTGTACTTTGGTTTCGTGGGTTATTTTACTTTGGTTTGTATGTTACAAAACCTCATCAGTTGTAGATATCTGGCGAGGTATTGTCACAAAGTCGTGTGCTTTTAATGCGGCGATTGGGAGCACCATTCTCCGCAATTCATGCGGTGTGCATTACTTGACGTTGACCTTGTCGTTGTGACGAATGCGGGCGAGATTCATGACGTGCGCTTTCTTGTACTCAGCGTCAGTCTTCATGTCCTTCTTGTGGTCATCAAACGCTGCAAATGCTGCGGCGCGAAGTTCAGCCAGTGATGCGTTCTTGGAGGTAGCGTATGGGTTTTTCATAGGGAGGATTGGGTTGATGCGCTCTACAATGCATAACCCATCGCTGGGATCAATCACTATTTTAAAAAATCTTTTGTCTCGGGAAGAACCCCGAGTTACAACAGAAAGATGGATGATCAGAGCATAACCGAGGAGAAGGTGGGTGGAGTTGATGAAGGATCACTCCTAACCATCGAACAGAAGCTCGCCCGCGGGAAGGATCTCCAGAACTTTAAAGCCACCCAGGTTGATCCAGAAAAGATCAAGGCCATCGAGACCCTCATCAAGAAAGGCATGGGACTCCACGCCATCGCACGCGAGGTTCACAGTTCGACCAGCACCATCGCAGTCATTCGTGACCGGCTCATTGAACGCGAGCCAACTCTATTCAAGT
>Ga0209088_10000272_pt1 | contig 37496 bp, 45 predicted proteins | sample S_140625_EF_Meta_FD_187324 | JGI IMG/M metagenome (GOLD analysis project Ga0209088, IMG submission 187324) | Freshwater microbial communities from Lake Simoncouche, Canada to study carbon cycling - S_140625_EF_MetaG (SPAdes) (version 2) | ecosystem: Environmental > Aquatic > Freshwater > Lake ... | reverse complement strand
TGGAATCCGGTGGGCGGTTCTAGGCAGTTTGACGCAGCTTTGACCCCCAATAACTTAGCCCTAACGGTTAGTATTGGCACGGTTACAATAGCGGTTACTTAGGAGATTCAAATGGATAAGAAACAAGTTAAGCAAATTGCCGATGTCGAAGTGAAAAAGGGCGTAAAGGGCCATGAGAAGTCGATGCACGGCATGAAAAAGGGCGGCGTTACTTCGGCTTCAATGAAGGCAGTTGGTCGTAATATGGCTCGCGCAAACAATCAAAGGGGCAAATAATGGCTGACAATCTCCCCGCATCTGCCTATGCCAAGCCGCACACGATGACCGGTAAATCTGTAACGGTTAGCAATAACCCCGGTTCTGGTAAGGATATGAGCGAACTTAGCAACCGGCGCATGAGTGTTGGCAATGTCAGCACTTCGATGAACAATGAGATCAAGACCTCTGGTATTCAGGTGCGCGGCGGTAAGGCGCAGACCAAAGGCAAGATGGCTCGTGGCCCAATGGCCTAAGCTATGAACTACTCTACGCTGTTTCTAACGATCAAGGGTTACCTTGAGTCCGACTTCCCCGATACCATTTTCTACGGTAGCGACGGAGTAACCGCGACTACCCTTACCAGCGTACAGCAGATCAATACGTTCATCACCCAAGCTGAACAGCGTATATACAACTCTGTTCAGTTTCCTTCGTTGCGTAAGAATGTGGTTGGCGCTACAACTGCAAACAACAATTATCTGTCCTGCCCTACTGACTTTCTGGCTCCATTTTCAATGGCAGTCGTTACGGGCGTTACTGGGACAAACCTTAATACCGGCACGTATTCTTTCCTGTTGAATAAAGACGCTAACTTCATACGCGAGTCCTATCCTTCGCCAAATGATACTGGTGTTCCAGCGTATTACGCCCTGTTCGGCCCTACCACAAGCAGCACTTCTCCTTACACCCCGACTACGGAGTTGTCGTTTATTCTGGGGCCAATGCCTGATGCTGCGTACTATATAGAGCTTCACTACTACTACTATCCTGAGAGCATCACAACGGTATCTGGTGGTCAGACTTGGTTAGGGGATAACATTGATTCAGTCCTGCTCTACGGTGCAATGGTTGAAGCTTGCACGTTCCAAAAGGCTGAAGCAGATATCCTTGCCAACTACAACGGCAAGTATCAAGAAGCCCTCATGCTGGCTAAACGGTTGGGTGATGGCCTTGAGCGCCAAGATGCTTACCGTAGTGGGCAAGCTAGGGTTCCGGTGAAATAATGGCATTTACGGGCAACTACACAACTGACGCTTTCCTCTTGGGGATGCCTAGCGGGTCATATAACTTTGCTACCGGCACTACAGACGTATTCAAGATTGCCCTGTATACCAATGCAGCTACGCTGAATGCATCAACTGCGGTCTATACCGCCACGGGTGAGGTTACAGATACAGGCTATACGGCGACTGGAGAGACTTTGGTAGTTAGCACAGTCCCTGTTGTTACAAGCAACGTATCTTATTGGTCGTTTGACAATGTTTCATGGTCAGGCGCTATTACCGCCCGTGGTGCGCTGATCTACAAAGTCAGTGGTGGGACAGTCTGCGTTCTGGACTTCGGTTCAGATAAGACATCTACCACGACGTTCACCGTGCAGTTTCCTTCGCCAGATAATACGTCAGCCATCATAAGGATTGCGTGATGCTTATTACGACAACCAAAGGCGATATGGAAGAATCCCTGCTGGAGAAGCGGGAAGGCACCATTGATAATGATAACGAACTGACTACTTGGGTTGAATACCGGGATGCGGGTGAGTTGGTGCATCGTTCCGCTCATGTAACACTTAAAAAGTCTTTTTCCCCATTTGTAGAAGTAGCGCCTTTAGGCTAAGGAAATATTATGGCAAATACTCAATCACTTTGCACCAGCTTCATGTCTGAGTTAATGCTTGGGCAGCACCAGCTTGGCACATCAACAATTACTTCCCGCACAAGCCTAACTTCTCCGACTACTGATACGGTAAAGGCGGCGCTGTATTTAGCTTCGGCTACTTTAAACGCTTCTACCACTGTGTATTCTGCTACCGGAGAAGTGTCTGGGACTGGTTATACTGCTGGCGGGGTGACGGTAACTAACGGAAACACTCCTGCGTCAACCAACAGTTCTATAACTGCGGGCGTGGCTTACTGGACGCCTTCGGCAAGTATTGCGTATACAACGGTAACGCTCTCTACGTCTTTTGACACGGTTTTTTTGTATAACTCAACTCAAAGCAACAAGGCTATTTCTGTGCATACCTTTACCGCTCAGACAGTTGTTGCTGGCACGTTTACGATACTGATGCCGTCAAATACCACAGCCGCTGCCTTGATTCGTTTTTCCACGACGTAACTTATGTTTGGTAGCTCCGCATTTGCAGAGACACCGTTTAGTGCTTTACCTAGCACAGACAAAAGTGTTGCTTTAACTGGCGTAACCGCAAGTGGTGCTATAGGTTCTGTCACTACTGTTGTAATCGTTGCGGTAACAATAACTGGCGTACTGGCAACAGGCACACTTGGACAGGAAGCGGTTACTCAGACTGTAAATATTACCGGAGTGTCGGCAACAGGTTCTGTAGGAACGGTAAGACCACTTTTGTTTTGGGGTCTGGTGGATACATCCCAGACCTCTAGTTGGACAAATATAAATACAAGTTAAGGAAATGCTATGGCCCTCGTTACTGCGGATCGGGTAAAAGAAACTACTACTGTTACTACGGGGACTGCAACCTTACTTGGTGCGGCTACCGGGTTTCAGTCATTTGCTGTTATTGGTAACAGTAATACAACCTACTACTGTATCGCTGGGCAAGGAACTTCCGAATGGGAAGTTGGGATTGGGACATACAGCACATCTGGCACCACGCTTGCGCGTACGACAATTCTTGCCACTAGCTCTGCAAGCCAACCCACGGCGCTAACTTTCAGCGCAGGGACCAAAGACGTATTTGTTACCTACCCGTCTAGTAAGGGCGTTTATCTTGATGCGTCCGGTAACGCAATTGGACTGGGAACCCCTGCGGCCTTTGTAGCTACCAACGTAACAGGTTTACCAATTTCAACGGGTGTATCCGGGCTTGGGAGCAACGTAGCTACCTTTCTTGCTACACCATCAAGCTCTAACCTAGCTGCTGCGCTTACAGATGAAACAGGCACTGGGTCTGCTGTATTTGCAACGTCGCCTACACTTGTAACGCCAGCACTTGGCACCCCTACCGCTATTGTTCTTACTAGCGCAACCGGCCTACCAATCTCTACGGGTGTTTCTGGTCTTGGAACCGGCGTAGCTACATTTCTTGCTACCCCGTCAAGTGCCAACCTAGCTGCTGCGCTCACGGATGAAACCGGAACCGGGGCTAACGTATTTGCCACTTCACCAACTCTTGTGACGCCAGCACTTGGTACGCCTACGGCTCTTGTTCTAACCAGCGCGACAAGTCTTCCGCTTTCTACCGGCGTTACCGGAACCTTACCGGCAAACAATGGCGGGACAGGCGTTGCCAATAACGTAGCCAGCACTATCACCATGTCGGGTAACTTTGCCAGCACTTTTGTAGTGACTGGTGCTTTCTCATACACCCTGCCCGGTGCTACAGATACCTTGGTCAATCTTGGGTCAACGCAGACCCTAACAGCAAAGACGCTGACGAATCCAACCGTAACCAATTATGTTGAAACCCTGCAAGCAGTTGGGACGGTTGGCGCGTCATCTACCCTTGCTTTGACCAATGGAACGGTTCTTACGGCTACGCTAACCGCATCAACGCCTTGCACGTTTACAATGCCGACTGCTACTGCTGGCAAGAGTTTTATCCTTATACTGACGCAAGCTGCTACAGGCATGACTACGGCTACGTTCACATCGGTTAAATTTCCGGGCGGCACTGCCCCAACGATAACTGCTACGGCTTCAGCAGTAGACGTAATTAGCTTTGTGGCTAACGGTACAAGCTGGTATGGCAACTACGCACAGGCGTTTGCGTAGTGTTTGCTGCCCCTAATTTCTTTCTTACTAGAGGCGCTAGTGGTTTTCTAGTCATCCAGCAGTTCACTGCGTCTGGAACGTGGGTTGCGCCTACCGGGGTTACAAAGGTTGATTATCTTGTTGTTGCGGGAGGTGGTGGCGGCGGCGGTGGTTCTAGCGGTGGTGGCGGGGGTGCTGGTGGATTCAGAACGGCAACGAGTTTAGCGGTAACTCCAGCAGTATCATATACAGTAACTATTGGTGCTGGTGGTGCTGGCGGTGCGGCTGGCGCTGATGCATCGCAGGGCAATGATTCTGTATTCTCTACTATCACATCCGTAAAAGGCGATGGCGGCGGTGGTGGCGCGGCAAACTTCAACGCAAATATGGCTACCACTGGTGGATCGGGTGGCGGCAAAGGTCTTAATGTTAACGGCATTAATTATACTGGCGGTGCTGGAACGGCAGGGCAGGGCAACAACGGCGGTTCATCGTACGGGTCAGCTAACTATGCCGGTGGTGGCGGGGGCGGTGCTGGCGCTGTTGGCGGCAATGGCGCTAATAATGTAAACGGCGCTGGCGGCGTTGGAACTGCATCTAGTATTAGCGGATCGTCTGTTACGTATGCTGGCGGTGGTGGCGCTGGCGCAAACTCGTTTAGCACGACACCCGGCAACGGCGGGACAGGTGGTGGCGGTAACGGTGGCACAACGTCAGGTTCAAACGGGACTGCCAATACGGGCGGTGGCGGCGGTGGTTCACAAACAACTACTGGTGGAACGGGCGGCTCTGGCATCGTAATCCTGTCCTTCACCGCGCCTAGCAAAATTGCCGTATTCAATCAGTCCGGTATCTGGACTGCCCCGACTGGCGTGACAAGTGTTAGCTACCTTGTTGTAGCGGGTGGCGCTGGTGGCGGGTATTCAAGAGGTGGCGGCGGCGGGGCTGGCGGGTACAGAACAGCAACAGGATTGGCTGTAACACCGGGAACCTCTTATACCGTTACCGTTGGCGCAGGAGGTGGTGCTGGCATTTCGGGCGCTAGAGGCGTTAATGGTTCTGATTCCGTGTTCTTCTCAATCACGTCAACAGGTGGCGGGGGTGGCGCAACAAACACAGTAACAACTCCCGGTAATGGTGGATCAGGCGGCGGTGGGCATCCAAATAACACTGCGCTTTTTGGGACTGGCAATACTCCGTCCACAAGCCCAAGTCAGGGCAATAACGGTGGTGTTTCACAAGCATCCCCAGAAGCCCCCGGTGGCGGCGGTGGGGCTAGTGCTGTTGGTGCAACAGGGAGTGGCAGTCAGGCGGGGGCTGGCGGTGCTGGTAGTTCTAGCAGCATCAGCGGTTCCTCAGTTACTTACGCTGGCGGTGGTGGCGCAGGGTGTTACACAGCCGGTGGTGTCTCTCCCGGTGCTGGTGGAGCGGGAGGCGGTGGAGCAGGGCAACAGAATGCTACAGGCACTTCAGGCACTGCTAGTACAGGGGGAGGAGGAGGCGGCGGCGGTGGCGATGGGCCAAATAACGGCGGCGCTGGCGGTTCAGGCATAGTGGTAATTGCATGGTAAAAATTTATCAACTATACGGCGTTGATACCGCCATGCAACTGCTGCGGCCTAATGCGCGGTGGGAGATTAGCAACAACGTAATTACCAAGTGGGAAGACTACCGGGAGAAACCAACTTGGGATGAGATACAGGCTACGATGGACAAGATAAAAGTGTTTGAGGATTCCATTCCTACCGTCTGGTCACCGGCACAGATTAAAGAATACACAGGACAGGAGAAGTAAATGGCACATTTTGCTAAAGTAGAAAACGGCGTAGTTACTCAGGTTATTGTCGTTGGTAACGCTGACACAGCTAATGCTGAAGGTGTTGAACTAGAGCATATCGGCACTGCGTTCTGTGAACGGATACTTGGTGGCGAGTGGAAGCAAACCAGCTACAACGGCAAGATGCGTAAGAACTACGCCGGGATTGGCTACACCTTTGACGCGATGCGTGATGCGTTTATCGCTTCGCAACCGTTTCCGTCTTGGGTTCTGAATGAGCAAACCTGCCAGTGGGAAGCGCCTGTTCCTATGCCTACGGATGGGAAACGGTATGTGTGGGACGAAGCAACCTTAAATTGGATTGAGAGCGTTTAAACATGGCCTCAACATACAGCAACCTTGGCATCGAACTGATTGGTTCTGGCGAACAGACTGGAACGTGGGGAACCACGACCAATACCAATCTGGGAACCCTGATAGATCAGGCAATCTCCGGGTATGAAATCTACTCCTGCACGGGTGGGACGGACACCATCACTATCCCTAACGGGGCGTCTGGTGTAGCTAGGAATATGACCCTACAGTTGAATGGAACGGGTGGCGGTAACTTGGTTGTGCCCACCAATGAGAAACTGTATTTCGTCTTCAACAACACTTCATCCGCCATAACCGTCAAAGTAACCACGGGTGTGTCCGTCCCTGCTGGCGCAAAGATGATTCTTGTATGTAACGGCACAGACGTTCTTACTGCCCAGAACTATTTCGCTTCGCTGACTCTTGGCGCTGCCCTGCCGGTTGCTTCCGGTGGCACGGGGTCTACATCTACTACTGCTTACGCAGTCTATGCAGGTAATAGTGCTGGCACTGGGTTTACTCCAATTGCCCCTAGCACCTCTGGTAATTTGCTTACCTCTAACGGGACTAACTGGGCTTCTACCGCGCTAACAACTTTTACTGGCACTGTTGTAGCAGCTAGTGGCTCAACCATATCTGATGGCACTACGGCCTTTGCTATCGGCTATCTGGCTATCCCGCAGAATGCACAATCCAGCAACTACACGCTTGTCCTGATCGACAGCGGTAAGCACATCTACAGCACTAACTCAGGCGCACAGAGTGTTACCATCCCAACCAATGCTTCGGTAGCCTTCCCAATTGGGACTGCATTTACTATCGTAAACAACGGCACAACCTCAATCACTATCGTCACCACATCTTTAACGGTGTATCAAGCCGGAACATCTAATACTGGTAACCGGACTGTGGCTACCAAAGGTGTGGCAACGTGCCTTAAGGTGGCTACCGATACGTGGTTTGTTTCTGGTGCTGGGGTAAGCTAGTGAGCGGTATCATGCATATGCTGGTGGGTGGTGCCGTTTTCTTCCCCCCAACGGCAGTGGATTACTTAGTCATTGCTGGTGGCGGCGGTGGTGGTAACTCCAGAGGCGGTGGTGGTGGTGCGGGAGGTTTTCGCACAGCTACGGCATTTGCAATTAGCTCTGGTGCAATAACGGTGACTGTTGGTGCCGGAGGATCGGGGGCGACTTCAAATTCAGTGCGTGGGTCAGTAGGTGGTAATTCTGCATTTTCTTCCATTACTTCTATTGGCGGTGGTGGCGGGGGGAGTGCCATAACTGAGACGACTGGTGGTGTTGGTGGTTCTGGCGGTGGTGGCAATCCAAACGGCGCTACTGGTGGGGCTGGTACTGCTGGACAAGGTAATGCTGGTGGCAATGGTAACGGGGCTTCGTCAGACGCGGGCGGTGGTGGTGGTGGCGCAACTTCGGCGGGCGCAGCTTCAGTTTCCAGCACAATATCAGGTGCTGGAGGAAATGGTACCGCATCTCTTTACGCCGCAGGTGTCTCAGTTACTTATGCTGGCGGTGGGTCGGGAGGCGCAGCTTCTGGTGGAACTGTTGCAGCCGCAGGTACTGGAGGTGGTGGTGCTGGCGGTTTAAACGGACTTATAGGTACTAACGGAACAGCAAACACTGGCGGGGGTGGTGGTGGCTCTGGTCAGGCGTATGTTTCAACGGCTGCGTCAGGCGGTTCAGGTCGGGTTTGCATACGATACGCAGACACTCTTGCTGCGGCAATAGCTACCACTGGAAGCCCAACTGTTACTGTAACTGGCGGATTTCGTTATTACGACTTTACCGGTTCAGGTTCAATTACATTTTCATAACGGATAAGTGATGGAAAACCAACATCTAATAAACGCGCTTCTGGGTGGTGGTTTCACCGTTCTTGGCTGGTTTGCTCGTGAGCTTTGGGCTGCGGTTAAAGAACTAAAGGCCGACTTAGCAAAACTACGCGAAGACTTGCCAAAAGAATATGTTTTGCGTAGTGACTACCGCGAAGATATCCGGGACATCAAAGCAATGTTGGCAAAGATATTTGAGAAGCTAGAGGCCAAGGTAGACAAATGAACCCGCTGGTCATATCAGGTCTGTTCTCTGCTGCTCAGTCTTTGATTGAGCGTTTCTTTCCTGACCCGGAGAAGAAGGCTGCCGCACAACTTGAACTGCTGAAGATGCAGCAGAACGGCGACCTTGCACAGCTTGCTGCTGAAACTGATTTGGCAAAGTTGCAAGTGCAGGTCAATCTAGAAGAAGCTAAGAGTGCTAACTGGTTCGTGGCTGGGTGGAGGCCATTTATTGGCTGGACTTGTGGTTGCGGTCTTGCTTACGTATCCATCATTGAGCCGTTAGCGCGGTTTGCTGCACAAGTTTGGTTCCACTACACCGGGGCTTTCCCGGTAATAGACACGACGATAACGATGCAAGTCTTGCTGGGCATGTTGGGTCTAGCCGCCGCCAGAACGGTGGAAAAAGTTAAAAACGTGGAAGGACACAGATGAAAGTTTTTATCCTGTTTGTGCTGCTGGTAGGTTCTGCTAACGCTGTTGACTTGGCTATCTGCAAGGGGCGCTATGCTCTGTGTGCGGCTTCTGGTGCTACACCTACCGGTAAGACTATCGTGGTCAACGGCAAAACTTTCCAAGAGGGTGTGGCGGTATGCCCTGTGTTGGTTGGCCCCGCCATAGCTGATTTGAACCTGATGGGTGGCAAGTGCAAAGCACCTAAAGGAAAGGTCTGGAGCCTGTTTTCAACGCTGACCAGCTATCCACAAGCTCCCTCTTGGGATGTTCAACCTATGGTGGTTCGGCAGTTCACCACTACGGATACCTCTGGGATGAGCAATATGTGGTCTTTCCCTTGTGACCTGATAGCCAAGAAGGTCAACGATGTCAGGCTGGCTTCTTGTTATGGCCCGATCAATGAAAGTCCTTGGACGGGTGACCATGTGCCTGTTGGGGCGACTTCTTTCACTGCCGCTGCCGTTGGGGTTTTAAACCCTGTTGGCGGTAACTTCCCTACAAAATGATTACCGTAGCCCAGTATCTAGGCCAGCATCTGAAAGGTCATGAGATGGAGTTGACCGAAGATATCAAGACGAATGCTGCTATTATCTGTGAGAAGGCTAACCAGCTAATCGCTGCTTTTGGGGTAGACCGGGGGCTACGGTCAGGTTGGCGTCCTTCGGCGGTAAACAACCATGCTGGTGGCGCTCCGCATTCAAAACACATGACGGGTCACGCAGTAGACATTGAAGACAACGACGGAGAGTTGGATAAGTTCTGTCGCAATAATGTTCAGATACTAGAGGGCATAGGTCTTTGGCTAGAGGATGATGTGGCTACGCCGACTTGGTGCCATATCCAGTGTGTTCCACCGCGTTCTGGACATAGGTTTTTCATACCATAATGCCACTACAAAAACTTGTATTAAGACCGGGCATCAACCGGGAAAGCACTACCTACGCCAATGAAGGCGGTTGGTTTGAATCTGAAAAGATCAGGTTCCGTTCCGGTCAGCCTGAGAAGATTGGCGGCTGGACTAACTTGGCTACATCAACTGGTGGGGTGGTTAATACCTACAACGGTGTAACTAGGAACATGACCAACTGGGTTACGCTTAACTACAGTAACCTGAACGCGGTTGGCACTAACCAAAAATTCTACGTTGAAAACGGCGGGTTATATCACGACGTTACCCCTTTGGCTCCGGGGTCTCCTGTAACTGTTGGTGGGTCTGGCCCATTTGCCACGACTTCCGGTTCCAAACTTGTTTTAGTTACTATCTCAGCGCACGGTGTATCTCCCGGCAGTTGGGTCACGTTCTCAGGAGCAGTAGCGGGTGGTGGTTTGACGCTCAACGGTGAGTTTGAAATTATCTCAACGCCAACAGGCAACACATTTACCATTATTAGTTCGACTGCTGCTACGTCTACAGTGGCACTTACTGGCGGTGCTTCTGTTTTTGCAAACTTTCAAATACCGGCTGGTAACGCTGTTTACTCCACTGGTAACGGCTGGGGTGCTGGCCCATATAACGCTGTTATCTTTGGGACGGGTAGCTCTACCCTGTCTTCAACTATTACGGCTATCGCAACGTCTATCACTGTAGCTGATGCGTCTGGTTTTTCAGGTTCTGGAACTATAGTTATTGATTCTGAAATTATTACTTACGCCAGTATTTCTACCAACACGTTTACTAGCTGCACTAGAGCTACCGACGAAAGCATGGCAACTATCCATGTGTCTGGGGTAACTGTTCGGCAATACTCCAGTGAGACTTCAGGCACTTCTGCCTATGCGTGGGGCGCAGCTTCTGCTAGTGCTAACTCTATTGGGACGCAAATTCGGTTATGGTCTTCGGATACTTTTGGTGAAGACTTAATCTTTGCTCCGCGTGGTGGTGCTATTTACTACTGGGATGTAGATACATCCACATACGCACGGGGGGTGACGCTGACAAGCTTGGCTACTGCCGCTAATGCGACAAACGGCCCGTATGTCCCAACAACTACTTTGTCGGTTATAGCCTCAGATGTTCAGCGATTTGCCATAGCTTTTGGATCAAACCCCTATACTCCCGGCGACCCCGCTACGACGTTTGACCCGATGATTGTCCGTTGGTCTGACCAAGAAGATGCATATACATGGGTTCCTGCTGCAACTAACCAATCCGGTGAATACAAGCTTGCCGGTGGTTCTACGATTGTCACCTCAAGAACTGCAAGGCAGGAGATACTGATCTGGACGGATGCTGCGTTGTTCACCATGCAGTATCTGGGGCCACCCTATGTCTGGGGCTTCAACCTGCTGATGGACAACACTTCCATCATATCGCCTAACGCTATAGCTTCGGTTAATAACCAGACGTTCTGGATGGGTGTGGATAAGTTCTATGTTTACACGGGTCGTGTTGATACGCTTAACTGCACTGTTTGGCAATACGTCTTTAACGACATTAACCAATCCCAAGCCTATCAGATTGTTTCTGGCACTAATGAGAGATACAGCGAAGTATGGTGGTTCTATCCGTCTGCCAATAGCCTTGTGAATAATCGCTATGTAATCTACAACCATATGGAAAAGATTTGGTATTACGGAACCATGAATCGCACGGCATGGCTGGATTCTCCGCTTCGTCAGTTTCCGATGGGCGCACAGAGTGTGCAGAATTCGTTCTTAGCAGTAGCTATAACTTCGGTAACCGCTACATCATTGACTTTGATTAACGGGTATTCCTATCCCAATTCAGGCACGTTGGTTATTGACTCTGAGTATATAAGCTATACGGGGCACGACAGTGCTGACGGTAATACGCTAACGGGGTGTACCCGTGGGGCGGTTAATCCGGTTACTGAAACAGCTACGACTGCGGCAACGCACGTTCAATACTCAGCGGTAACTTTCCTAACGCCGAACCAAGTCATGTTCCACGAGAACGGCACAGATGATTACTCAAACGTAACCCCTGCGGCTATTAACGCTTACGTCCAGACTTCCGACTTTGATATCGGAGATGGGCATAACTTTGGTTTTGTATCGCGGATGCTGCCTGACCTTACGTTTGACGGCTCTACGGTGGCTGCACCACAAGTCAATCTGTCTGTGCGCCCGCGTCAGAACTCAGGCACGAACTACGGTGTTGGCGATGCTCCTGCGGTTATCAGTGGTAACAACTACTCCTCCCCGCTAAACCATAACTACGTTGTTCAGCTTTTCACTGGGCAGGTTTACACGCGCATACGTGGGCGGCAGATGGCGTTTAAGATTGAGTCTACAGACCTTGGTGTGGCGTGGCAGTTGGGTGCTACCAGAATTGATGTCAGACCTGATGGGAGAAGGTAGTGGAAAATATATTCCCCGCCGTAGCTCCAAGTCTCCCAGTAGGGCCGTTGGAATACGAACAACGGTATCAAGACCAGCTTTTAAACACGCTGCGGATATACTTTAACCAGCTAGACAGCAATAATGCCCAAATTATCCAAGCAGTCAATGGGTTAACTACCCTGCAATGGATGGGGGATGACTGATGGCTTTTCAGAATATAACAGCAAATGTGCTTATACCGGCAACCGCAGTTACCGGCTCTTTTGTTACGCTATATACTACTCCGATAGCCACTACTACCAGCCCTTTAGGAACGCGCACGTTATTGAAAAGCATAGATGTTTGTAATACAACTGCGGGGGCGTTAACGGTATTCATCTCTCTGGTTGCTTCGGGCGGTTCGGCGGGGACAGCAAACGCGTTGTATTCGGGGTATACCATTGCTGCAAACACCACTCTGTCGTGGCGCGGGTTACAGGTATTAGTTGCCGGGACGTTCATCAGCGTTAAAAGCACGACCACAGGTCTAACCATAACCGCCAGCGGCGGCGAAGCTACATAAGGAATACTATGCAACAACTAGCCCAAGGCATCGCTTCTCTCGGTCGTAACAACGACACCCAACTTGTTCATATGACCCCCGGTGAAGTGCAGGGTCTACAGAAACTCGCCATGTCCCACGGTGGCTCCCTGACCATTAACCCCAGCACAGGTCTGGTTGAAGCGGGAATTCTGGAACGGCTTCTGCCCTCGGTAGTTTCGGCTGCTGCTTATGGGATGGGGATGGGGGCACCGGGGGCGGCTATTGCAGGGGGTCTTACCACTGCTGCAACTACCAACGACTTCAAAAAAGGTGTCGCTAGCGGCCTGATAATGTATGGGATAGGAAACGCCACTGAGGGTCTGAAGGGAATGGGCGCAGAGGTTAACACTAAAGGGTTGGAGGCTAGTGCGGATGCAGCCAACCAACTAGGGCAAACGGCATATGATAAAACCTTTGCTGAAGCACAAGCTAAAGTTAGTGGGATGGAAAACACCGCCTACGAAAAATCTCTTGCCGAAGAACGGGCTAGGCAAGCAGCAAACCCAACCGACATCTTTGGGAACCCAAGCGCAAGCACTTTTGGGCAAAGCCCGGAACAAGTAGCAGACGTAGCTAAAAAACAAACTTTAGACCAATTTACACGGGAATCTCAGGCTACGGCTCAAGCCGCACGGGAAGGCGCGGCTAATAACGCCCCCGGCCCATCTAGCCTGTCTAATCTCCAAGCGGGTCTTGGTAAGTTCGGAGACGCCCCGGTGGATGCTACTAAAGAACTCTATGGGAAGATGAACAAGGCGGGGCTGTTTGGGTTAGGAGCAGGGGCTTTAACTTTAGCGGATCGGTTTTCCCCAAAACCTGCTACCACGGCTCCCGCCCCCGTAGTAACCAAACCCTTTACCGCTCGGTATACCCCCAAGACTAGCTTCCCAACTGAGGAAGAACGCCGGTTACTGGGCAGCAAGGAATATAACTATTTCCCAACCGCCGCTGCGGGGGGTTCTACGGAAGACATCAAGGGCATGGCGCAAGGCGGGATTGCCGCCTTACCCAACGAATACGCTGCGGGTGGTAAACTCCTAAGCGGTGCAGGAGACGGGATGTCGGACTCAATCCCTGCGGTAATCCAAGGGGCTAAACCCCAACGTGCGGCTCTTGCGGATGGGGAGTTTGTGGTTCCTGCGGATGTAGTCTCCCACTTGGGTAACGGCTCTACAAAGGCTGGAGCGCAACACCTGTATACCATGATGGATAAGGTCAGAAAAGCCAGAACTGGTAACCCCAAACAAGGTAAGCAGATCAACCCACATAAATTTCTGACTGCGTGAACAACTACGATATTGAGACGGATGAATACTTAGCTCATGGGTTAAAGTTATTTGTATCGACTAGATACGGCAAGACGGAAAAAGAACATGCTGAAAAATACCATCAACTTGTAGGGTTCAAAAAGAACTCGGTCATAGTTGACATGGGTTGTGGCATTGGCGAGATGGGGCGTTTGTTGCAGGAATGTGATGAGACGTTAAAAATTATCAATGTTACTAACTCACCAAGACAGCATGAAATTATTAAACAGTATGGTGGTCACTGTGTGTTAGCAGACTTTAACAGCACAGACATGCCGAGTGGTATAGCGCAGTATGTAATGTTTAATGAGTCGTTTGGATACGGAAATCCCGAACAACTTTTGCAAGAAGCTTCAAGATTGTTGAGTGTTGGCGGGTGCGTAGTGTTGAGAGATTTCGTTCCGCACACACCATTGAAGCAAGTGCATGTAGCAACGTGGGACTACACTGGTTACCCAGTGCATGAAGTGGTAGCGGCGGCAGCACAGGCAGGACTGGCATTGCAGTGGATGGAACGCCCGAAGTGTTTTTACGATCACTTCCAAAAGTTTTTTCAAGACAGCGCAAAGATGCAAGAGTGGCATAGCGGCGACTACCAAACATACGGCTACCCATATTTGGCGGCATTGGAAAAATATGAATAACAACTCTGAAAGACTGGAATGGTTTGGCGGTAACCAAGACGCGGTTAATATGTATCAGATGTTTGTAGATTTAGCCCATACGTGGGATGACTTGGTGGATAAAGACAAGGAGATAAGTGAAGACCAGACTAACAACGCGTTCCTTATCTGCTTGGTATACTTGCCCTCAAACCCGTTTTACCAAAGAATTCAAGCTGCGATACTGCCCATGTGGATTTCGGTTGTGTCTGCGTATCAAACAGCAAACAAGTTTGAAAAAGACAAAGATGTTTACGGGGTTGAAATCGCGCATACCCTGCGCTATGCAGCGGGGCATATCATAGCTTACGCGGTGCATGTTTGTGTAGGCCCAGAGAAAGCTAAGGAAGTAATGCCCGCTGTATGGAAAGATATTGTTCACGAACGCTTTGATGCTTATAAATCCGAGGTGCTTAAATGATTAAGATACTTTTTAAACTATTAATGGGAGATTTCTTCCGTTTAAATTTTGGCGGCGGTGGGGACAGCAAACCAACCCAAAACACCACCACGGGCACGACTTACACACAATCTTTGTCGCCAGAGCTTGTTCCTTACGCTACGGATATTGCACAACGGGCACAGGCAGAGTCAGCCAAGGAATATACGCCCTACGGACAGGAGCGCATTGCGGGGTTTAGCCCAATGCAGCAACAGTCTTTCGGCAATATTCAGGGTATGCAAACATCCCCTTTAAATTTCCAAGCCGCAGGGATGTCAGGGCAAGCAGGACTCGGGGGGCTTTACGCTGGTCAGAACTACAACCAGATGGCAACCAATCCCTACGCTACCCAAGCTTTCATGTCCCCGTATCAACAAATGGTTACCGACTACCAAAAAGAAAGTGCCATTCGGGACTACGGGCGGGGGTTGCCGGGGCAACAAGCGCAAGCATCTAGAGCAGGGGCGTTTGGTGGTAGCCGTCAGGCTATTGTGGAAAGCGAAGGTCAACGCAACCTCCAAAATCAACTTGCGGGTATTCAAGCTACGGGTAGCCAGAATGCGTTCCAAAACGCCCAACAAGCCCAGCAATTCGGCGCTAACTTAGGGCTGCAAGGTCTGGGGTTGGCTAACCAGTCCGCGAGTCAGATGGGTCAGATGGGTCAGCAAGAATACGCACAACAGATGGGTATTAACCAAGCGCAACAGACTGCGGGTGCAACGCAGCAAGCTCAGACCCAACAAGGACTGACGCAAGCCTACAACGACTTTGTTAATCAGAAAAACTTCCCGACCCAACAACTTAACGCCTATAGTGCGCTTATCCGTGGGCTGGCCCCGGTGTCCCCATACCAACAGCAATCTACGCCCCCTCCGCCTAATCTGGCGGGTCAGATAGCAGGGTTAGGAGCTACAGGTATTGGTGCTTTGTCTTATGGTTCCGGTTCCGGTTCCGGTAAAGGATAGATCATGGCTCGTGCATATGCGTCACATGGGATACACCAAGGCTCCGATGTTAGTCGGCTGGCAGAACAAATTGCCGAAATGGAAAAAACTAACGTAGACAAAGGTGGCAGACCCGGAGATATTATCCGCAAGTATCAAACAAACCCACCTGCGGATTTACCGCAAGCGCGGCTTGCTGCCTTCCTTGCTAACGGGATAGTGCAAGCTGAAGCTGACGCGGCTAAAAATGACCAAGCCATAAAAGGGTATGACCCCGCGCAGCCGAGTGTCTTGGCACAGAAAGAGCAAGCTATGCAGGGCGTGGCTGGGTTGCCGGTGCGTGACGGGATGTATTCCCCTGAAATTTACGCACGGGGTGGGATCGGCATGATGCCTGAGGAAGAACAGCCTACCTACGGCGTAGCCGGTGGTGGCCTCATTGCTTTTAAAAAAGGAAGCCCCGGCGAAAAGAAAGAAAAGGAAGAAGATACCCCTGCCCCAGTAGCAGAGAACGAAGATATGCCTTGGTGGCAACGGCTTGCTTTAGGTGCGGGTGTGGGCACTGCCGCTGGCGCAAGTATGTACCGCGATATGCTTTCTTCTGCCGCTGCCCAAGCTGCCGCCCCTGCCGCTGCCCAAGCTGCCCCTGCCGCTGCTAGTGCGGCTCCCGCCGCTGCCCAAGTTGCTTCTGCTGCCGCCACCGCTAGTCAAGCAGCCCAAGTAGCTACAGAAGCCGCTCAAGTAGCCCAAGCCGCTGCCCCTGCTGCCGCCCAAGCCGCTGCCCCTGCCGCTGCCGCCCAAGCCGCCGCCCCTGCGGGTATTGCTGCTGCTGCCCCTGCCGCTGCTCCTGTAACACCTAGTGGGATAGCTACTCCTCCTGCCGCTGCTAAACCGGGGTTAATCAAAGAAGGGACGGCCTACTTAGGTAGAAAAGCTATGCAGGGTCTTAGAAGCATACCGTTTGCTGGGGAGTATATGCCGTCGCAAGCAACTACCGCAGCCCTAAGAAATAATACCGCTAAAACCCTTTTAAAAGGTGCGGGGTTGCTTGGTGCTGGTGTAGGGGGTGCTGCTTTGGTTGGCCCCGCTGCATTTGACGCTACTAATGCCATAATTGGTGCTGCTAGCCCAGAAGGAAATGTTAGGGATTCTATTTCCGCAGGGCCGATATTCCAATCCCGTGCTTCAGAAGACGCAGGGCGCGAGGCTATACGAGAAGAAACTGGGCGTAATGAAGGTGGCCCGTCTGGGTATAACGCTACCTATGGAGACAAAGGCAAGCCGGAACTGTTTAACAAAAAACCCCTTTCGGAACTTTCAATAAGCGAGGTAATGGCTATATCGCAGAAACGCGGTATGGAAGGCAATCGCGGGGCGGTAGGGAAATATCAGTTTATACCCAGTACTCTTAAAGCATTGGTTAAAGAGGCGGGGATTGATCCTTCTGAACCATTTAATGCTGCAAACCAAGATAAGTTATATACCGTATTCACGGCTCAAAATACTGCTTTCTTAGAGAAGGCGGGTATTGAACCTACTTCCGCTAATCTACGTTTGGCGCATACTGCTGGCCCAAAAGGGGCGGTAAAAATACTAAACGCTATCAAAGATAAAAAAGGTGATGTTCCGGTAAATAAAATTTTAGGGTTTGGACAGGATACAGACGCGGCGAAAACTAATCCGCAATTCAATCAGACTGCTAACCAGTATGTCGCTGCCTTAAATACTCCTACTAGACCCACCCCTGTCAAATCCAAATCAGACTTGGAAATTGCTAAAGACTTTTTTAAACAGCTTCCTGCACGGGTAGTTGAATCTATCGTACCAAATTCCAAAGGGCTTATCCCTGAAACTAGTGAAGAATACAAAGCCTATATTCCTCGGGTGCTTTCGCCGGATAATTTAGCCCAAGTTCCCGGAGCTATAAGGGATGGACTATCTTCCCTTATTGATAACATTACAGGGCAGGGGAAAAGAAACGAAGCCGCAGGTGCAACGGCAGGTGCCCCCTCAAATGTGACTCCACAACGGCAAGCGGAAATTAAAGAGAGAGTTGCAAGAGGAGAGAACGTAAGAGATGTTATTGCCCAGCCCCCTAATGTTAACCCCCTAAATAAACCTGCACCAGCCAACGCTGGTGATAAAAACGCATTTGAGCAATACGAAACAGCACAAGAAAAAGTCGCAACACTCGCCGGTAAGAAAAACAAGTCCGCACAAGACATCCAAGACCAAAAAGATTTCAGCATTGCTTTGATGCAAATGGGTGCCGCGATGATGGCAAGTAAGAACCCCTACTTCCTCGGCAGTCTGGGTGAGGGCGTTAACGCGGGGCTTGCGGGAAATATTGCCGCTACGGGTCGTCGTGAAGATCGTGATACCAAACGCGCTGCTCAACAAGAAACGGTTCGTTCGCATAAAGAGACCGCAGCTAACGCACGGTATAAACTGTTTCAAGACGGTTTGATAGCCGAACTGAAGAGAGACCTTCCTCACTATGATACCTTGTCTGAATCAGAAAAAGCAGTAAGGGCGCAAGCAAAAAGGGTGGAATACCTTAGGAATAACCCGCAGGATGCAATGGCAATGGGAATTACCCCCCAGTATCTAGCCGGACTTGCAGCCCCTGCGAGCACAGCAGGTGCGGGCTTTAGTAAAGCTGTCATTGTACCTAGACCGGTACAACAGTAATGCCCACATACCAGATAGACGCCCCCAATGGGCTTACGTATCAAATTGACGGCCCAGAGGGGGCAAGTCAGGATGACGTAGTTTCAGCAATTTTAAAACAACATCCTGAAGCGGGTAGGGCGGTTGAGAAAGCTCCTGCCTCTATACGGGATACTGCTGTATCCCTCGCGCAAGGGGTAGTGGGGGCGGGTAAGTCTTTGTCGGATGTATTCGGTGCGGACACCGCGCTGTCTGGGGCATTGGGCAGCATACAGCAATCCCTTGGTGAATCCTACACCCCAGAACGGCAAGCAGAACTGCAACGCAGGGCGGTTACAACAGAAGCCGCTTCCAAGTCCGGTAGCGCAATGGAAGAGGTTAGCGCCTTCCTCGGTGGGGTTAAAGAAGCACCGCTACAGTCCTTGATGCAAGGTATGGGGTCATTAGCACCGTATCTGGCAACGGGGCTGGTAGGGTTAGGGGCAAAAACGGTTGCCGCTGTAAACACCTTGGTAGGTCTTGCACAGGGGGCTGGCACTATAAAGGGAACCCTATACGACAACGTAAAGGCAGAACTTATACGCCAGAAGGTTAGCCCTGCGGAAGCGGAAGCACGGGCAGCTAAAGCACAAGAAACCCTTGGGGAGAACTTCCTAAACATCGCGGCTGGTGCAGGGTTGGGAGCCGCAGGAGCGCGGTTTGGTGTCGAAAGCCTGTTGAGCAAGGCGGGGGCGGCTAAAGCCAACGCTAACCTGTTGCCGCGTGTGGGAACCGCTATTGCCGGTGAAGCGCCGCTAGAAGGGGCACAGGCAGGGCAAGAACAGTATGCCTCCAACATAGCTCTCCAACGCGAGGGGATTGATACTCCTGCGTTCCAAGGGGTGTTAGGTGCTGCCGCTAGAGATGCTGCTATTGGTGCTATGACAGCCGGTACTGTTGGGGCAGTGCGTGGCCCCGGTGCGCCTCCTAGCTCTCCCGGAACCCAACAAGGCGATGGCTCCATTGAGGCTATCCCGCAAGCCGTTGCGCCAGAAGACCCGCGCCAAATTCCGTTTGAAGTGTCAGCAGAAGACGTTATCCGCAGGTTGCAAGAAGGAGCGGAAAACCAAGATCAGTTAGCCGCCACAACTAACCCTAAACGGGTAATAAAGAAATCTGTAAAAGGGCAAGCAGCCGCTGATGCCAATAGCCCCGTTGAAGGAGCTTCTACCTATGGAGAGTTAAAAACCAAACATAAAGATTTTAATACCTTTATGGCTTCCCCCGATGCGACCCGCGCCAATATGGACGTATGGTACGCTGAAAACGAAAAGAGGCTTGCTACAACCGATAAGAACGGCCCGAAAGCTAAAGCACTGCAAAGGCAACAAACTAAACTGCGTGGGGCAACTCCCGTGCCTGTAGCTGCCGCCTCTGCGCCGTTAAAGATAGTACGCCGTGAGGAAGAAGTAGCTCCTGCGGTTGACCCTGCTGCTATTCTCGCGGCTAAAGCTAAAGGAGCGGGGGAACAAGTTAATATATATGACGACAACATAGCAGTTTCCGTCGACGACTTAAAGGCTCCCAATGCAAACCCAGATGAAACCAAACTTCCCGCTCCTGCAAAAGCTGGATCAGATAGACCTGCAACGGGCGATGGAGTGCCTGTACCACCACCGTCCGCCAAAAGATCACCTGCTCCTGATGCTGGGGGGCTTGGAGTGGGAGCTAATCAGCCACCTGCTGCTAAACCTGATGTGGGAAAAGTCGTACAGCCGGGTGCATTAAACCAAGCCGCTGCGCCTGTATTCGTACCCACATATGAGTATCAGGAAATCCCTGATGGCGCAATAATGCCACCGGGGTTGGAATACGACCTAAATCAAACTACACAAAAGAACTACGCCCGTTTACCCCCGCAAGCGGCGGGCTTAAAGGCTACTGTTGTTAAACCTACCGCTGAAGAAGCTGCTAAACAAGCCGCTGCGGAAAAACAAAAGCAAGATCAGTTAGACGCAATTAAACCTAAACGGGTAATAAAGAAACCTGCCGCTGATGCTAAGGAAGCCAAACGCCTTGCCAAGAAAGAAGCTAATGATGCGGCAAGCGCGGCTGCGTTTGCAAATAAAATAGATGCTGCAAACCCTGAACTGGAGACCGCCGCAGAAACGGTGTCCAATGAGTCGGATATAACCAAGTCAGTAAACGCTATAAAAGCCGCGACTACCAGTAAAACCGGTATGGAGCAATTTCGTAACAACCTTGATTTCCTGACAAGCGACCCTACCGGCAAAGCGCAAAACCGGTTGCCTAAATTGATAGCTGAAAAATGGGTAACCGAAGAACAGATAGCAGCTTCTATACGGCGTAATGATTACCTAGAAGGTAGGGGTAATGTCAGAGGAGAAGTTGATCTTGTTGTTAGGATAGATAAACTTACCGATACTATTTCTGATATTGACAGTCGTTTTAAAAACGCCGTTGAAGATGATGACACTGCGTTGCAAACGGCGTTGACCAGTAGGGGTGAAGCGGTAAAAGCAGAACTAGCTGACCTAAAGAAAAGTGCTAAAGCCCAAAACATAGATTTATCTGCTGAACGTATCGACATTGCACATATCCGTAAGTCCCAAGGGGAACCCGCAGAGCCAACCGGTAACACCCGTGCAGCCATAATCTCTTCGTTGAAAGCGGCCTTTAAGACTAGTGCCAATTTTGATAATCTGGTTACGGTGGTGCAAAAAGAAGGTGATTTACCCCCAGATGTTCTTAACGATCCTGATTACAAACCGGGAACCAGAGGGGTTGCCTATGAGGGTAAGGTATATCTCGTAGCTAACAACATCCCTCAAGGGCGCGAATTAGGGGTGCTGCTGCATGAGGCTGGTGCCCATATTGGGTTTGATCGGATACTGTCTGATGACGCTCGTAAGTTCCTTGCTAACAAGGTTCGCCAGTGGAGCAAAGAGGGTGACGTTAAAGGCACCGCAGCTAAGGAAGCTCTCCGCAAGGGTGGCAGGGTTGATGACGAAGTAATCGCTTACATGGTGGAAGAACTTGTAAACGCAGGGGTTACGCCGACTAGCTTCAGAACAGAGAGTATCTGGCTACGCAGAGTCTACGCCGCGTTTAATAAATTCCTGAAGAACATTGGGATGCGTGGAGATATTTTGCCACAAGACCTCGTGGATGCTGCCTATGGTGCTGCCCACCTTGAGATGAACCGTGGAGAGTTGACGGGGCTTAAGTTTATAACAGCTAGAGGATTGGAAATTCAGAAGGTGCCAAGCGAAGGGGTAACCAAGTTCCGTGAAGCCGCTGGCCTTAAACCCACAGAAAAAATAAGTATGGGTACTACCGCAGAAGGCATGGATGAAGTTCAAGCTGTTATGGATGAAGAGATTGGTGCCCCTAAAGGGGGTACGCGCCTAGCAGTCTACGACTTGGGTAAAGCCCGTGCAAACAAAAGTATTGAAAAAATAGCAGAGGAAAAAACAGCACAACTTAACGACCCTGTGTATATGGGAGAACTTAACGCCTCCATAGCAGCGGAGAGTGACGCTCTGCAAACGTATTTGCAAAAGACAGAGCCATCCGAATTTAAATCTGGGCAGCGTATTGCTACCCCTGAGGGTAAACGGGGCACGTTAGAGTTTCGGGTTGTAAATCGTAAATCAGACACTCCAAAATGGAAAGTAAAGTATGACGAGGATATTGGCAAAAATGAGTATGATTACTTTATTGAGGAGGGGGCATTTGAACCAGTAGTTACTTCTCCCCCGAAACCAAGGTTTAGTGTAGCCAACCCCGCTATCCTTGCAAGCCAAGGCACGGCTAACTACCTGTTCAGAGGCCCATCCGCACCCAGAAGTCTATTAGACCGTGCTGCGGAAACAGCATCGGGTGTGCGTCAGAATATGGCGAACAAGCTTGAGTGGTGGATGGACAAGACTACGCGGGTCTACGGTAACGCCGCCACAGATGCCACAGGTGAAGCTGCCCTAAGAGACCGGATTGAAGCGGGTTCCAAGGTAACCCATATCGCGCTCAACAAGTTGTTACTGGGTGGGCTGGAGAAAAAGAACGGGTTCTGGCAAGCGGTTAAGACCGATGCAAGCTATCAGGACATGCTCCTTGAGCTTGAAAAGGCTGTGGGCAAATACGATGGGGTTAACAAGTTTGAAGATATTAACCGCCTGTTTGACTTTGCTGCTACCGCTCGTCGTGAACAAGAACTGATTAAAGCAGGAAAGATGGTGTGGCAAACCCGAACCCCTGAAGGCATACAACCTACCCTAGATGCTGCTACCCAAGCGCGTGGTGTGACCCCCCAGATAGATGAGGGTATGCGTCTATACAACACGGTGCCGGAGATAAAGACTGCGCTGGATATCTTTGAGAAGTTTAACAACCGTGGTGTAGATGCGATGGTGACGGCGGGTGTCATTGATGCGACCACCGCTGCTGGCCTTAAGGGTAACGCAGGATATGTGCCGTGGTTCCGTATCAGCCAAGACAAGGATGGCAACATAAAAATACCCGCACCGAAGGACTACGCTAAAGGGTTAGTCAACCTGAGTAATATGCGTGACCTTGAGGGCGCAAAAATTGAAAACTTCCAGATCAACCATGTGTTAGATAACATGGCGCAATTGAGTGGGTGGATGACTAGCAAGACTATCGGTAACGATACCGCTGCCTACATGGTGGACTTCGCTACCAAGTTTGGTATTGCTGGTAGACCATTTGCTAAGAAGGTTGGAAGGGCGCAAGCCAATTCGGTGCAGGTGATGGAGAACGGGGTGCCCACCTACTACGCCTTTGATGACCCAATGGCGATACCTGCCTTCCGTGGGTATGAGTCTGCTCATAGTGCAATCACCCAAGTTCTGGCGGCACCGGCTAACTTACTACGGTTGGGGGTTACCGCGTTCCCTGTGTTCTCCGTATCCCAGTTGCCGCAAGACGCAATGAGAGCGTTTATAGAGAGCGACCTTAAAAACCCCTACGCGTTGATACCGCGCATCATGGGTAACTTTGTGAAAGAGTTGTTTGGTGGAGGCACTGCCTCTGGTAAACGCCTTGCCCAATTTGGTATCGTGGGTCGTGGTGGGGACATCATGCCCGGAGAAGCTAGTAGGTCTGTTCGGCAGAAGCTGGGTAACTACGATCCCGGTATGGGTGGGGCAACTAAGAGGTTTTGGGCGGGTCTTGAGCGCATACAAGCCGCATCAGACGCAGCCTCACGGACTGCCCTGTATGAACTGACCATGAAAGAGACGGGGAACGAGGCTCTTGCCATCCGCAAGGCGCGGGAGATTATCAACTTCGATACGCAAGGGGTTTGGGCTACTTCGACGTTCCTACGGCAGACTGTGCCGTTTATGGGTGTGACGATGGTTGGTTTGAACAACCTCTATAAAGGGTTGGTGCTTGGGCAACGCCTAAGTGATAAAGAAGCCTCCGCTGCCAGACGCTCTATCATCTACCACGGCACACAGATTGCTGTGCTGACGATGCTCTACACCATGCTCGTTGGGGATACGGACGACTATAAAAAACTTGGTGATACCAAGCGCAATCGGAGCTTTATTATCCCCGGCACAGGCATGGGAATACCAGTTCCGGGTGACGGGCTTGGATACATCTTCAAGGTAATCCCCGAACAGATAACGCGGTATACCCTTGCTGAAGGGCTGGAATCCAAAGACGCAGGTAGCAAGGCGGGGCGTGCCTTGTGGGAAGGGTTTAATAACATAGCGAGCTTTACGAGTTTTATCCCTGTGCTTGGTAGCCCTCTCCCTAAGACGTATATTGAACTGACCCTAAACCAAAGCCACTTCACAGGTAACCCCATTGTCGGTAAGAGCAAGGAACACCTTGATCCCGCAGACCAATACACAGATTCCACTTCAGAAATTGCCAAGCAGTTAGGTAAGGCAATGAACCTATCCCCGCTTAAGCTCGACTATATTGTTCGTGCGATGAGCGGGCAGATGGGTGGGTTTGTTATGGCTATGGCTGATGCGGCGGTTAACTCCGCACAGGGTAAGGTTACCCCGTCTTGGGACATCCGGTCGTTCCCCGGACTCAACGCTTTCACTTACCCAGACGGCAAGGACAGGGCGGCACTGGAGGACTTCTACGAGCTACGTGGGCTTGTGGACAAGGTAGCCCGCACCTACACCGACATGGCTAACACAGGGCGCGGTAAGGAGGGATTGGCTTACCTTGCTGAAGGCGACAACAAACGCGCCTATGCCCTACGGCAGTTCCAGACACAAGCGGAATTGGGACTGGCTAAGTTTCGTAGGGTAAGAACGCTTATCATTAACGACCCAAACATCAAGACTGGCGAGGAGATGAAGCAACGGCTTAAAGAGTTGGACGACAGGGAGAATGCATACCTGAAGTCCATGCGGTTGCCGGATAAACGGGAGTTTGCTCAACTTACCCCATCCTTTGACCCGAGCATCTTGAAGGCATTCAGATAAAAGAACCCCGGCATTGCGCCGGGGTGAAGGGAGGAAGAAGCGGGTGCATAATACCATACCTTACGGTACCCGCCATACCCTTACCCCAAGAATGTCGTTTTCGATAACGGCCTTGATTACAACCTTTAACTTAAGCCGCGTCATCTCCCAGCGCAACTGCCGTTTAAGATCGTCCTGATCTATCCCCGGAATGAAGATAGAAGTCCCAATCTTAAACGCCCCCCACACTACCTCAATTGGTATTCCGTGTGTCTGCATTGAGCATCTCTCCTTCTTCCACAAACTTCTCGCCCTCGTTTGAGAATACCAGCGCCGCTTCCGGTTGAGAGAACTGTGTGCCTTTACCCATACGCATCTTCCTATCCCCTAAGAACCCACCCCTCTTAGTAAGAGCTTCAATCACCCCTGCGTAGGATACCTGCCCCAGAGTGCAGAACTCCCTGAACTTCTTCCGGTTGACGTAGATCATCTTAGTGTCTGGCTCATACCGGATATACAGCTTGCCCCGTGGCTCACGGATTGGTGCAGTGGGCAGTGACCCGGCCTTGCGGGAAGCTCCGCTATGGATAACCAGCACATCATTAAAGTGTTCCGAGAAGAACGCACCCAACATCATTCCGGGTTCCGCAGGGGAGTTACGAACATTCTCCCGCTTGTTCTTCAACATCTCAATAACCCACTTGTATATACGTGCGAAGTCCTCATCCGTGAAGTCCAGCACCCCAGCAGACCGCGCTATCAACCCACCGGTAAGCGTCGTGGTTGCAATCGTTGACCAATACCGCTCTCTCTGGGTAAGCCCCGCGTTCTTGTCAATCGACAGTTGCATATCCTCTATGGCGCGTATGACTGCGGGGAGTTCACGTATTACATACTGCATGTAAATTTCTCCTGCCCATCCATAGTTGTCCCATATCTGGTTGAATACCGCATCTGTCTCAGCCTTGCTCTTGGTGTTACCAGCGGTGAACCGGAACTCCAAGAACCGTGCCAACTCTCCATCGGGGTTGCGCTTCTTAACGTGCAGCTTGTCCTCTACGGGGGAGTTGCCTGTGACTACCGCGTTAGCTTCCCAGTGCGTAGTGTTTAGCCGCTCGACGTTTACGCTGCCTTGCAACCGGTGCTTACCCCGTGCGTGTAGGTAGTTGTATAGGAACTCAGAGGTAGCCTCGGGGGTCTCATTGGTTATCTCGTCAACAGTAATGGTGATGTTCTGCATAGTCCCCATGCGGCTTATCCGCGCATTGACGGTATCGGACTTGATGAGCATCAATTCCTCTGGGTGACCGAAGATGCTGTTAATCATGTGCAGCATCGTGGTCTTACCCGTGCCAGCCTCCTCGCTGTATAGGCTGATTACCCCACCCTTCTTCTTAGAGAAGGGCACCAGCGGGGAACTGAACCCGGCAAACAGCGCGAACATATGCATCTCCATACCGGGGCGGTTATAGAACGATGCAATCTCTTTCCACTTATCCAGTGACCCCGCTTTGCGGAACATATTAGTTAGCCCCACTGTGATTGACGAAGGTGGGCTATACCGGACATCCGTAGCTGATACCTGCCGATCACCAACGATAAAGTTCGTATGGTTATCCGCCCAACCAAATTGCAGCCGGGACTTCTCAGCGCGTTTTGCTTTTTGGTAACTCTTAACTGATAGATTCGCGTAACCCACTAAAGCCTCCATTTGTTTTTTATTAGGGCAAGCGCCCCGTGTTGATACATGCTCACGAAATTTCTCTGTAACTACCATGTCCTTGAATGGCACAAGGAACTCCCGCACTCCATCTTGTGGTAGATGCAACCGAAATAATGCGGACATTCCAAAGAGCGGATCATCCACGGTGTTGACCAGATAGAAATCATTCTCGTAGACCAACTGATCTGAGGGTGCGCCATCATCGTCTTCACTCTTAACATAAATCCCGCCGTTCTTACCCCGCACAAACGGGAACGGATACTCCGGTATGACGTATACCTTTTCCGGTGTAGCCTTATCCACCACCACATTGTCTGCCGCCGTAGCCTGTGCTACTTCCCCCCGCCCTAAAACAATTGGGGAGGCTATCTTATCCTTATGCTTGCACCCCTCGCAGCCCTTGGGGTTATCCTTCCAAAACGTCTCACACCGATACGGGCCTTGGATACGTGCCGCCTTCTCTTCGGTATCCGCTGGTGAATACTCCGGGTGCTTATTGGATATCGCATGAATAGCCTTATTACGGTCTTTGCAGAACTGCGCTATTGATAGTGCCGCCCTCCATACCGGCTCACTGGTCTTGTCTTGTTGCAGCACAGCATCCAGCAACTGCTGGCAACCGTTACCTGCTACGCTCTTCTGGAGAATCAACTTAAAGCTAGCGGGTTTATTCGCCAGCAAAGACTTGGTTACATCATCCAGAGGGCGTCTAGTTGATGGCTCCAGCAAGCTACTATCCGTAACCCCGAACAAGGTCTTGAAGGTTTCAAACGCAACAGGAGGCACTACGGTAAGCACCTCCACCTTAAGGGGGTTTAGCTTGTCCTTGAAGTTGGATGAACCCACCGCCCGTAGCACCCGCGCCGCATCAGCAGGAACCGCAGGGTCAATCCTCATACCGTTAAGAAGACACGCAGCCTTGAACTTATCTGCTACCGCCTTCCACGCCGCACGGGGCACTGCCTCGGTCAAAGGCCAATAGGCGTGAATACCCCTGCCGGAATTAACCAGCATTGGGCGAGGCAACTTCAAGTCCTTCACAAGCTGCTTCAGCCCGACTATCGCTTCCTTCTGACTAGGGTAGTGCTTGGCATCGTCAGCAGTAGGGTCACAATCTAAGTCCAGAAAGAACGACCGGACATGGGTTACGTTCTCTGCTGTGCGATTCCGTGCGGACTCAAAGCTGCCTACCGCGACAAACGAATTTAGTCCCTTCTCCTCCAGAAGATCGACTGCAATATCAATTTCTAGTTGTGTGTTATGAAACGTCTGGCTATGAACCCGCTTACCCTCTAATGCGAAGACGCAGTAGACTCCCTCTGGAGGCAATACCAGCTTCAGAAACTCCTGTCTGGTGAGCATGGTTATTCATCTTCGTGGGTAAGAGTGGGGACGGGTCTTAGTTTAAGCTTCGCAACGAGTGCTTTAATCTTGCTCCGTAAGTATTTAGGTGGTGAGGTCTTACCCGTTATCCAGTTGTATACCGTAGGGCGGGACACCTCAAATACTTCCGCTACTTCCCGCACTGAATAATTATGGGTGATGCACAACTTCCCAAGTTCAACTCCTGCACTCTCTGATGCAGAATTCTGGATACGTTCTAGAATCTTTTTAGAATAACTATTTGCCATCGTATCTCTCCTGAATAGGGTGCGGTGTTTAGCCGCACCCCCCGTTACTTTTTGTTACTCCTCGTCATCCCACGCGTCTAGCACTTCTGCCAAGTTCTTCTTGGGAACCGGCTCGTCCTTGCTCTTCTTGGACTCGCGCTTCTTCGGCTCTGGTGTTTCCTCTTCCGCTACCTCCTTCGCAATAGTGGCGAGTCTTGGTGCAGCAATAGCAGCCACTTCCGTAGATGCCGTAAACGTCATGGACACCGCAGACTTAGCTTCGGGGGTTTCACCGCGCTCACGGCAAGCGTCATACTCTTCCTCAGTCAGAGGACGGGTAGCTTTGAACGTCAGCTTCGGGGTTGCGCTGTTCGTATCAAAACGCATCTCCGTTACCACCGCCGTGATGTTGACATTGAACCCTGCCAAGAACGCAGCGTAGGCGTTAAGCGGGAGCTTGCCATCCTCACCCTTACCGAAGATGGATTGCGCTGGCAACGACAACTGGAATATATCCCCACCCAGATCGTTCTCCAGCACCACTGCGATACGCCGTGAGAACTTACAGGCGCGAGTATCGTTAGTCCCAGAGCCTTTGATGTTCTGCTCACAGGTAGCGCAACTGCTGCTCTGCGGGGAGGCAATGCTTTTGTCGGGACGATCCCCATCCGCAGACCAGCAGCTAGGCGCAGCACCCTTTGCATTAGGGTCAAACTTCCCAGCGTAGTAGGTGCGGGATACTTTGGGGGCGACGTTGACCACCACCACCTTCATTGACCGCTCTTCGTTGGTAGCAATCTCCTTACCGTCTACCACCAGACGGAATACACCCCCACGGATGGAGATGCGCTTGCCCCCCGTGCCGCCCCCGCCGAGCAGGGACTTGGTGATATCGTCAAGCGGCTGTGCTTTGAGGTAAGCAGGAACGCCGGATTTAAACAAGGTTACATCAGTAGTCATTTACTTCTCCTATCAAGATTTGTTTTTAGTAATCGAAATACTATAGTGGCTATCCGCGTTGAGTCCGGGCGGGTGCAAGTCCGGGTAGTCATTCAAAAAGGTCTTCATGTTTGTCTGGTGAATCCTCCGCTCAAGTAAATCAAGTGAATCATGCTCCTTAAGAAAGCTGTGCATGGAACTCCAATCCCCCGTCCAGTAGCGCGTCTTGGTTGAGCGGGTAATCGTGCCATACTCCGTTTTCAAACTACTAACCCCAAGCTCATTACAGAGTTCAAGGAGTTGGTTCTTAACCACATCCATCTGCCCTGCTATAACTGCATCAGCGTCGTCAAACTCTTTTTGCAACTTAGTCCGTGCTGCCTCCATCTTCCTAAAGACTTTAGCCAGCCTGACGGGTGTTTGCTTATCGTCACTCATTTGCTTCTCCTGTGTCTCCCAACTCTTCCTTATAAAGATCAACCAGCCGCTGGTGGGTATCTACCTTACCCTGAAGCATTTTATACATCTTGCTTTCTACGCCGCTGCCCTGTAGATGCACAATCGTTACCTTGTTAACCTGCCCCGCCCTATGCACCCGTGCGTTGGCTTGCAGGTATGTCTCTACACTCATCACGGGTGACCAGTAAACAACTACGTTAGCTGCATGAAGGGTTACCCCATGCGATGCTGCCTGTGGCTGTATCACTAATACCCGTGGGTTAGGTGTAGTCTGAAACGTGTTGAATATCTCCGTGCGTTTGTTCGGGGTAACCGCCCCGTTGATAATTTCTACTGTGTATTTCTGCTTGCGTAACCACTCTGCCACCATCAATAGACTATGCGTGTAAGGCACAAACACCAGCACCTTGTGGCTTGCCTCGTCTATGACTTCCTTCAATGCTTGCAGCCTGTTGCTGCAATCAAACTCCACAACCGACTTGTCATCGGAATACACTGCGCCACCTGATATCTGTAACAACTTACTCAGGTTAACCGCCGCAGTAGGTGCGCTAATCTCTTCCCCCGCCGCTACTATCAACTGCTGCTGCTTCAACGTCTCGTAATACTTCGACTGCTGCTTGGTTAGCGGCACGATGCGGGTTGCATACATCATCTCTGGCAAGTCAAGGCACTCTTCTTTTGAAAACCTAATCGCCGGTTGCAGCGCGTTGAAAACTGTTTCGGTTGCATCGGGCTTCGGCACCCACTTGAAACGTGTAAGCTGCGTCATTACTTTGTCACGGAACGCCCCTTGGAACTTAGGCACACCAGACGGGTTAACAATCTTAGCCAACCCGTAAGCGTCACTAGGTTCCTGCGATGCGGGAGTGCCGGTTAGCATCCATACCCATGTGCTTGGGGTAATAATCTTAGCCAGCGTTTTCCAGCGTCGTGTCTGCACGTTCTTATAGGCGTTTGCTTCATCCACTACGATAAGGTCAAAGTCCCCGCTACTAATTATCTCGTCGGATACTATGTCCAACCCGTCATAGTTGATGATTACAAACTCAGCGTCCCCCGCTATGACTTCCTTACGCTTCTCAGACCGTGAGCTATGGGCTATCTGAAACGTCCGGTGCATAGCGAACCGGAACAAGTCCCCCCGCCATGCTGACCCCATGATAGACACAGGGCAAATCACCAGCACACGGCGTATCCGCTTCTGCTTGAGCAGGTAGTCCGCAGCCCATATAACACTCGCGGTCTTCCCTGTCCCCTGCGCGTTAAAGCAGAACGCCCTGCGGTGTAGCGTAAGAAACTCTGAGGTTGTTATCTGGTGGGCGAAAGGCTTGTGTATCCCTGTCCACTTGTATGACCGCAGGATAGGGGAGGGCACGTTCTTAATCTTAAGGTTCTTGAGGACTTGGGATTCCTCCAACCCCCACTTCACCAGCACATCATGCCGCCCCACCTGCTTACTGCACGGGATTACGTCAGTGATTACCTTAGGGTCACGCACCCGAAGATGTAGTGCTTTGTTGTCAATAATCTGCATTTGCTTTCTTCACTCGTAAAAGACGTTTGAAGCGATGTGCATGTTTGCACTCACTTCGTTATTAGTAATACTCTTTACTGGAACTGCCGCCGCCTCTTTGGGCGACTTGGGCTACTATATTCTACCGATAGAACTTAGGTGTCAAGGCTTCTTAGGTTTATTTCTCTTGACCGTATGATCTGAGTTGCGGCTGAACGACGCGTTCTTGGCACGGGTGGTGAGCTTCAGATTCGATGGGGCATTGGTGCCACCCTTCGACAGCGGGGTTATGTGGTCAATGACCTTACCCGCCCTCTTAACACCCTTCTTGTCCATCTCCCGTCGTGCGCGTTGCCGCTCCATCCGGTCGGGTAACTCTCCCCGTGCTTGTTGCATATCGTATTCATGTTTATAGGGTCTGGGGCTTTTCGTATATGGCATATCATTCCTCTCTTCCGTTGTGTACACAGTTAGTTATCGGGCACCACGCACGGCAGGTGAAGTTCTGCTTGGGGTTCCAGACGTTGTTCTCATACGCACTATCCAACTCTGCGGTCTGCTTCATCCACTTCTCCCATAAATCTCCCTGCTGCTTGTAGTAATAATGCTCCTTGATAAACGCCGCATGGACAACAAACAGCAGCCCTGCATTGACTTCTAAAACCTCTGGGAAATGCCTAAACGTAGCAAGGGCTAGGAGTTCTAATTGCTTGGTGTCGGCATACTTGTTCTGTCCGGTTTTATAGTCAACGATTTTAGCCCTATCGTCATTCACTACTAGGAAGTCTGCGATACCCCGCCACCATGCGTCCTTGGCTCCAAACTTACATGGCTCCAAATCACGGGTCAACCCCATCCGATACTCACAGTAGATATCCCCCTTTATCTTCTTAAGGCTATCCAGCATAGGGGTTAGATAGGAATACTTCTCCGGTATGGGGGTGCCATCCCTTACGTAATGCTCCGCAGCCTGATGCACATCCAACCCATACCGCATCTGTTGTGATGGTGGGTCGAATACGTCTTTAGCTATCCTCAGGTGGTAATACTTCTTCGGACATTGTTGGAACAACGACATGCTGCTGTATGACCACTTGTTCATTAGCACTCCCCGTAGTTTTTACCGACCCCGGATTCACAGTTAAGCGGTAGCCCTTCAGCCCATACAGGAGTCCAGCGCATACACTCTTCAACGTATCTCCGTGCTTCCTGTGCTTCTTCTTCGCGGGCAACACAAGCGATAGCATCATGCACCGTCAAGACCACCCTGTACCGTTTAGCCACCCGTAGTAACTGCTCACCGATGATGCAACGTGCTAAGTGTTGTATCAGGTTTTCTGTAAACTTACCACCCCATATGCCGGTGATACCTGTGCGGGAGGTGTAGATAATCTCATCCTGCCCCTTGGCATTTCTGGCTCTACGAATCTCATGGTATCTCAGGGGTATCCCATTAGGTGTCAGAACACCCAAGAACCCGTTGATGCTAACGACCCCTTCCTTGCCGTAGGATGCAGATTGGTTGTCCACTAAAGCCCGAAGACATCCATCGCCCTGCGCCCATAGGTTAGGGATAGCAGGGTAGGTATTGCGGTAGGTGTCGATGATATGTGCTGCCTCGTCCTGAGACATCTCAACCTTTGCCGCCTTCATGAACATCTGGAACTTCTTGGCACCTAGCCCATACCCCGCGCCCAGCACCACGGTCTTGCCCACAAAGCGTTCCCCTGCGTTGATATCCTCTGCGGGTTTGCGGTAGATAGCGGATGCCATGATTTTGTATACGTCCTCACCCTTACGGAACGCCTCAACCAGATCGTCCTGCCCTGCCATCCACGCCAGCATCCGCGCTTCAATCTGGGACGAGTCAGAGTCAATAATCACATACCCCTCGGGGGGACGGATGGCTTGCTTGAGCTTACCTGCATCAGCCCCACGGCTCGGTAGGTTCTGAAGGTTAATCTTGTCGGTGCCACCCCAGCGTGACGTATGGGCAGCGTAATACTTCAACGGGATAGGCAGCTTACCCCGCTGGGCAATGTCCAAGAACCGTGTCGTGCGCGTCTCCTCCAACGTGCTCTTGACCCCCAACCGTGCAGCTACCAACGTCTGCACATCAATGCTTGGATGATCCAGCAACGCCTTCAAACCCTCGTCCGTCTTGGCGAAAGCGAAGGTGAGCTTGTTGGTAGTCGGGCTAACCTTCATCGGCGGCTCAACCCCAAACTCCGTCAGCAGTTGGGCAAACTTGGGGTTGCTCATGATGTTCTTCTTAGCTTCCTCCGGGTCACCCGCCACCTTTGCCAGCAACTCCTCCTTCCGCGCCTTGATGTCACTTAGATGTTGCTCCAACAGGAAGGCATCCAACTCCAGCACCGGCTCCGTGAACATCTTAATGGTCTGGTCAATCAGACGCATCTCCGTCTTGGGGAAAGTCTCTATGAGTATGTCGAACAACTTGTAGGTTAGCGCGGTGTCGTTACAGCAATACTCCCCATACCGCGCTAGTTCTTCCTTCTCAAAGTCCACCCGCCGCTTGCCCTTCGCGTTGATAACCTCCGTGCCTTTAGCGCCAATCTCATAGAACTCAACCAGCTTCGCCAAGCTGCCACCTACCTCTACCCCATGCTTGGCACGAGCCATACTAAGGGTGTCTGCGATAGCCTTGGGGTGTATGTCGAATATCCAACTCAAGATAGTCGCGTCGAACAGTGCGTTATGCGCCACCAACATCCCATCAGCCCACGGGAATTGCTGAAGCCAGTTTTTAATCTGCGCGTGAGTGCCCTCAAACCAAACCGGCTTACCATCCGCTACCTGCACGGATACCCCGATCACCTCAAACAAACTGCTTCGGACATACTCTTCGGTGGTGATTTTGGTTAGGGAATACTCTTGGTCGTAGTAGGTTTCAAAGTCCAGCGTAATCAGCTTCATGCAATCCTCAAGTCTCTCATTATGTTTTTAATCGCTCGTCCGTCGCTTGGGCTTCGGCTTATCGTCGTGGTCTTACCGCTAGGGTGCTTGCCCTTGATGTGGTTGTTCTTACATTCAAACTCCCACCCTTGTTGCGCGGCGCTCTTCAATACATTTCTAAGGTCTTTATTTGTTGTTAACACATATCCCCCTCAGTTTAGTTTCTAGTTCACGGGCATGTTTCGCCATTTCCCACAGTGCTTCGTAGACGCTCTGGCTGGTCTTGCGGTGCTTGTCTATCTGCCCCATAAGACGGTATAGAAGTTCATCAGTCTTTGGGGTGCTTACTTGCTTCTTCACTTTGTAACTCCTTTAATATTCTGGGTTGATACGTAATTTATACGGGCCGCTCACTGACAAGCCATCGCTGGTTGCGTTAGCCCAGCATATTTCCTGCCCCGTTGTTATTAAATACTCTCCGTATGCCATAGCTTTTCTATGACTACTGAACGTCCCCAAGTGTTCTTGTATGCCGTTCTCAAGACCAACCAAGTCCCACGCTTTCATTTGAAGTCTCATTCTTTCTCCCCTATCCCATGCGCCTTCTCAACTGCTCTGACTACCGACATAAGCCACGACTGCGCCTCAAGACTGTTTCCTATCAACAACCCCACCGCTTCTTTTGTCAGCGGTAGCGGTATCCTGTGTAGAGGCCATAGCTGTCCTGACGGTGTAAACAAGGGGTCGTGCTTGTCAGTGCTGACATGATGATTAGTGGGGTCATACCATGCGAGTATCATTCTTTCTCTCCTATCCCATGTGCGCGTTCAACTGCTCTGACTAGCTTGTGTATGTTCTTATCCTTGAGTTTGGCTTCTAAATCTTCCATTCTTAATTTACACTCATTTGCAGTCTCCGCGTTCTCCCGCGCTTGAAGCAGCGCACACGTTAGCTGGTCTTTCAGCACCAGCATCTCTCCCTCAAGAGCGCAATACCGTTCCTTCAGCGCCCGATACGCTTTGTCACTACTCATTTCCCGCACTCCTTTATTTTCTTAGCGCACTCAGGGCAATAGTCTGGGAATTCAATGTAGTCTTCAAACGAGCGTTTACATTTCTTACACCATCGCACCCACCATTCGTGATTACCCATTCCCGCACTCCTTCATTGCCGCGTCAATTACCGCGCTAAATGGGCATGATTTCGTATCGTCTGTGGCGTGATACCAAATACGATTGCTCACCTGTGCAAGCACTGGAATGTTCGGCGTGTTTAAAAGAGAATCGGCGTCTACGTCATAGAACGTCATGTTTTTATCGACAAAGTTTCGCAGTGCCGCAATCTCCGCTTGTGCGGCTTCGGCGGTGGCGTGAAGTTTGTCGTAGTCCTCTGCTTTCACCCACTCGCCTAGGCCATGGGCCGGGCGCAGCGTTCCGTCAGGAAATAGGTCATAGCCCTTGCAGTCCATCAACCCCTTCTCCGCATCCAATGCGTCCTCCCTAGCCTTGTCGCGCTCATAGGCAAGCGTTGTTTTTAGTTCCGTGACTTCTTTTTCCAGATCAGACACGCGATCTAATAAACTTGCCAGCCACTCCTGTTCTTCGTCGCTCATTTCCCGCACTCCTTCATTGCAGAGTCGATTGCTACACCATCGGCAGGTAGCCCAGCGCTGGCACATATTCTCAACCGCCGAAGTTCGTTTACAGTGGCCTCAAAACGAATGATTGTTTCTGGCGCGTATCCGTTGAATGTGTCGCCGTCATCAGCCTTAATATTGCAAAACGGTTGGGCGGCTAAATACAATGATCGCGCATACAATTTGTAGTGTTCCGCTTCCTCCCTAGCCTTGTCGCGCTGCGCTATTGCGGCGGCGAGTTCGCGTTCAAGTTGCTGCGCGAATTCTGTTCGGACAAACCCGCTGGTGTAGTAGTCATCACTAAATTCTGCATCCGTTCGTGGCGTATCGCTCATTTCCCGCACTCCTTCGTTGGCACTATTTTATTTGCCGCTATCGTTCCGTTGACCACACCAACAACAAACGAAAGCGTTGAGCAGAATGCAATCGCTAGCACAATGGCTTTCATTTCAATCCCTCCGGTATCTCAACCTCATCACCCAACTTGCTTGCAACGTAGCAGCGCATGGCTGCAATGAGCGGTGTGGGGCCAAAGCAGACGGTGTAGTCAAGGTCAGACGCTTGCCATTCAGAAGCGCTAATCCATTTGATGCTGATTCCACAGTGCTCAATGATCACACCACCTTGAGACCACTTGGTTGAGGGCGAATAGTCCTCTTCGCTAGCAGTGCTTTCTGGCGAACGATTGTTTTCAAGACATTCCACCGCCCAATCAAGGGCGGCTCCTTGCAGTTCTTCGGTTTTCATTTCGTTGCCTCCCTGTACTCCGCAATCGTTTTCTTCACATCCGTCTTCTCTGCCGTGGTCGGCACCCACTTGCATCCGTCTAGCAGATACTTGTCCCGGCTACGCAGGTAGGCGATAGCCTCCCGCACCTTTTCGTCGTTTGTCTTAATCATTTAAAACTCCCTAAGAAGTTAATAAAGTTATCCATCGAAGTTTCTCTGACGACGACAGCTTCACCCCCTGCTGCATGTATCCGCGTTAACTCTCTCGTCTGTAGGGCGGTGAGATCACCCTTCCCTGCTTTGCACTCGATAGCCATGAACACCCCGTTGTAGCAACAGATGAAGTCAGGGATACCTGACCTCCCGTATCCACCCGTTGCTGGCATGAAGTAATACACCCCACGCTCATCCAGTATCTTCTTAACCCGCGCTTTGACTTTCCCTTCGGGCGTCATACGTCCTCCTACCAGTTGAACTTGTTAAGGATTTCATCCACCTGCGCCTTAATCTCCAAACGTGCGCCCGTGCTAGTGCGAAGGTCTTTCACATCCACATTGCACACGGTAGATTCCAGTAGCTTTCTTGCTTCTTCTAACTTGGGGTCATTCGTTATATTCAGCTTGGTCAACAACCCACACAACTCAACTGCGTTGTCCAGTAGGCTGTCCCTGAATATCTTCTTCTCTCCAGCAGCGGTGTCTGTCATCCGCTCGGTCATGTGAGTCAGGCAAGTATGTAGTCTGCCCCACAAGTCCTTAGTAACATTGTTGAGTCTATCTTCGTAGACCTTTTTATATTCTTCGTCTAACTCTCTTTTGGTTTCTGCATCTGTAGTCACGCGCCAGTCACCAACATCCGGCACGGGAGAAAAAGTATACCCCAATTTAAATTTGCTGGCTATTTCACTCGCATCAGGATAGTCATCCCGGTCAAACAAAGTCCCCATCGTGAATGCCTG
>Ga0209088_10000270_pt1 | contig 37606 bp, 25 predicted proteins | sample S_140625_EF_Meta_FD_187324 | JGI IMG/M metagenome (GOLD analysis project Ga0209088, IMG submission 187324) | Freshwater microbial communities from Lake Simoncouche, Canada to study carbon cycling - S_140625_EF_MetaG (SPAdes) (version 2) | ecosystem: Environmental > Aquatic > Freshwater > Lake ... | reverse complement strand
ATCACGTTCAATTTTACCAGGGTTAGCCTTTTTGCTACTCTTTCCAACCTTTCAAGTGAGGGCACAAATTGCACTTAATTTGAAATCTGCCATGCAATATGCTGTTGATAATAATAGTAAAGTCATACAGGGTAAACTGGATGAAGCAAGGGGTTTAATAAGCGTTGATCAATTACTCTCCACTGGTTTTCCGCAGATTAATGGTAATGCACAATTCGTTTATAATCCATTACTCCAAGTTATTTTTTTTCCAGATTTTCTCAACGGTAAACCAGAGGATATTAGGCCAGTAACCATTGGTACACACTGGGGAACTAATGCTTCCGTGGAGGTAACACAGTTGGTATTTAGTCCTGAATTTAGAGTGGGATTAAATGCAGCTAAAAAGGCAACAGAACTCTACAGATCGAGAGCTGAAGCAACCAAAGAAGAATTGATTTTACAGGTAGCTAAAGGTTATTATGCTGTACAGGCAGTAAAATCCCAAAAGGCAAATATTGAAGCTAATCTTTATAAGATAAAGGAATTATTAAAATTGACTAATGCTCAGGTAGCTAACGGATTAGGAAGAAAAATGGAGGCTGATCAGTTAGGTTTAGCCGCATTAAATTTAGAAAATCAGCTAAACAATCTGGAAATTCAAATTCAGCAACAAATTAATCTGTTCAAGCTCTCTTTACAGATGCCATTGGTTACTGATATTATATTAACTGATACTTTGAATGAATCAAGTTATAATTTACCAGAATTAGTTGCCCTACAACCAAATTATAACAACAGAATAGGATTTACCCTTATCGAGCAAAATCAAGTGCTTAATAAAATTAATTTAAACAGATATAAAGCAAGTTACTGGCCTACTGCCAATTTATTTGCTAATCTGGCAGCTCAGGCACAGCCAAAAAATTTCGGTGATTTTTTAAGTTCCAATTCTTGGGCAAGTTTTAGTTCGGTTGGGTTAAGGCTTAGAGTTCCAATTTACGATGGTGGCTTGAGAAAAACACAGGTAGAGTCTGTTCAAATTGATTTGAAAAAGGGAGAAGAAGATAAAAAACAATTGCTTTCCTTGTATGAGGCTCAATTTGAAAATGCAAAAAAATCACTGGAACTAAATTTAAATAACTTGCAGCCGCTAAAAAAAGCGAGAAGCCTTGCCGAAGAAATATATGCTCAAAGTCAGCAAAGATATCAACAAGGATTAGCTCCACTTACGGAAACATTGAATGCAGAAATTTCTTTAAGAGAAGCCAAAAATAATATCCTTTCTGCCTTGTTTCAAGTTAGAATGGCTGAACTTGATTTACTTCATGCCAATGGGCAATTGATGAAATTTTTACAATAATTCACCCAAATATTTTATAAAAACATGAAAAAAGGACTTAGAATTCTGATCACCCTACTTATTTCTGCAGGAATTTTTGCTTTAATAGGATGGAAATTAACAGAAAATAAAAAGAAGATTGAAAGCTCTGCAGCTAAAGCTCAGGTTAGAAATACCACGGTAATGGTTTCTTCTACTTTCCCTCAGCTGGCTGAAATGAAAAAGGATTTTGATGTAAACGGTTCTTTCAGAGCCTTTAAGGAAGTAGCTATTGTTTCAGAAGCCGCTGGTAGAGTTACCCAGGTTAATTTTGAAAATGGTAAACAAGTTCAGGAAGGGAGTACCTTGGTTTCCATCGATGCTGATTTACTGCTCAACCAACTTGCTCAGGTGAAATTTAATATAGATAAGGCAAAGAAAGATGTGCAACGTTTGGCAAATTTATTACCCGTTGGTGGAATTTCTCAGCAACAGTTGGATGATGCCTTAAATGCACAAGAAAATTTAAAATTTCAGCAAGTTACTTTGGAAAAGCAACTGACTTTTACTAAAGTAAAAGCGCCTTTATCTGGTACTATTTCAAATAAAATGGTTGAAAAAGGTTCATTCATTACCCCTCCTATGAAACTTGGGGATATTGTACAAACCAATAAATTATATTTTCAAACCTATTTGACGGCAGAGCAATTAGCTTTAATAAAAGAAGGTTTTTCAGCCGATATTGCGGCTGATGCCATGCCAAATCTGAAAATTAAAGGGGTTATTTCTTTAATTGATGTGAAAGCCGATCCTTCCAGAAGATATTTAGTTGAACTTTTAGTTATGAATCCGGGTAGATTAAGACCTGGCATGACAGGACAGGTTTCTTTTAGTAATATTGCAACAACTGAAGTTTTAACCATTCCAAGAAGCTGTCTGGTTGGAAGTTCCAGAAATGCATCTGTTTACGTCATTGAGGATGGAAAAGCAATTTTAAGACCTATTCAGGTTGGTAATCCCTCTGGAAACCTTGTTGCAATTTTAGGAGGTTTATCTAAATCAGATGAAATTGTACTCACAGGGCAGATAAATCTGGTGGACGGTGCTCCCGTAAATGTTAAAAACAAATAAGGAATTTCAATTTAATCATCCAAAAGAAAATTCATGTCATTAACTGAAATTGCTATTAAAAGGCCCTCCCTGATTATTGTACTCTTTGTGGTACTTACCGTCTTAGGCCTTTTTAGTTATACCCAATTGAGCTATGAACTTATTCCAAAGTTTGAAGCTCCAATTCTAACCGCCACTACGGTTTATCCAGGCGCTGGCCCTATGGAAGTGGAACAGAGTGTCACAAAAAAAATTGAAGATGCCCTTTCTGGCTTAGCAGGGGTAAGTAGTATTCGTTCTACCTCCAGAGAAAATATTTCTTCGGTCATAATTCAGTTAGCTCAAGATGCAAATATTTCAGAGAGCTTACAGGAAGCACAGCGTAAATTAAATGAAATTCAACCTACTTTCCCTAAAGATTCAAAGGTACCCGTCCTTGGAAAGTTTTCTACTGATGAGTTTCCAATAATGAATATTGGAGCAAAAAGTAAACTGGATGCCGGGGCTATGTTTGACTTAGCGAACAATAGAGTTATTCCACTTTTAAGCAGTATAGAAGGTGTTGCCAAAGTTACTATTGTAGGTGGACAAGAAAGAGAAATTAGAATAAATGTCAACAGACAAGAACTTGAACAGCGAAAATTAAGTATTCTTCAGGTTCAGCAAGCCATTCAATCGGCAAACCTTGATTTTCCAACTGGAAAAATTAAAAGCCAGGATGAACAGATTACCATCCGATTAGCTGGAAAATTAGATGCTTTGACTCAGTTAAAAGGTATTATTGTTTCTAATAATCCATTGACAAATAGTCCAATCCGGCTCGACGAAGTGGCTGAAATTGAAGATGCTACCAAAGAACCTACGGATTTAAGTCGCTTGAATGGTGTTTCGGGTTTGGCTTTTCTTATTCAAAAACAATCTGATGCCAATGCAGTAGCTGTAAGTGAAGGTGTTATTAAGGAATTAGAAGAACTCGAAGAATTATATGTAGCAGACGAACTTACTTTTGGTATCGCTAATAATTCTTCCGATTTTACCATTGAAGCTGTTGATGCCGTTATTGATGATATAGGTCTTGCGGTAATTTTAGTTGCAGTAATTATGTTGCTTTTCTTGCATAGTTTTAGAAACGCACTCATCGTTATGGTGGCAATTCCAGCCTCGTTGATAACGACCCTTATTTTCATGTATGCCTTTAATTTTACTTTCAATTTGATGACTCTTCTTGCAATGTCCTTAGTTATAGGCATTCTGGTTGATGACTCTATCGTAGTACTTGAAAATATATTCAGGCACCTTGAAATGGGGAAAAATAGGAGGCAAGCTGCTTTTGATGGAAGAAATGAAATTGGCTTCACAGCTTTGGCTATTACCCTGGTGGATGTGGTAGTGTTTTTTCCAATTGCACTTACAGGGGGCATTATCGGAAATATAATGAAACAATTCGCTTTGGTTGTAGTAATCTCAACCCTTGTTTCTTTGTTGGTTTCCTTTACCTTGACCCCCATGCTGGCATCAAGATTTTCCCGATTGGAACATTTTAATAAAAAAACAATTGGTGGCTTTATTTTAATTGCTTTTGAAAATGCAATTACAAGCCTGACGGCTGCCTATGTAAAATTATTAAAATGGGCTATTAGAAAATGGTGGGCAGTTTTAGGATTAACCACTATTATCTTCCTTTCTTCCTTTCAATTAATTACAGGTGGTTTCATTGGAACCGCATTTATCTCTAATAGTGACAGGGGAGAGTTTATCATCAAACTTGAACTTCCTAAAGAAGCTACATTAGAACAGACGAATCAAGTAGCTTTAAATGCTGAAAAATATTTAGTAACCAAAAAGGAAATAATAAATATTTTTACAACGGTTGGAAGAAGTTCTGATTTTATAGGTAGTTCAACGCTTTCAAATCTTGCTGAAATTCAGGTGAAAATAATTCCAGCTACTCAAAGAAATGAATCTACAGACTTTTTTGCCAGAAATATAAAGATGGAGTTGGAAAAACAGCTGGTGGGCGTTAAAGTCAATTCAAGTCAGGTTTCCTTCTTTGGTGGCGCTGATCAGTCTCCAATTCAGGTTATTGTCAGTGGTGCCGATTTGAAAAAAGTAAAGGATTATGGTGATAAAGTTCTCGATTGGGTGAGAAATACTCCGGGAGCTATGGAAGCCGATATGAGTTATAAAGAGGGTAATCCTGAAATAAAAATTGAGGTTGATAGACTTAAAATGGCCGAGTTAGGCTTGAATTTGCAAATTGTAGGTGCAACAATGCAGACGGCATTTGCAGGTAATACGGATACCAAATTTAGAGATGGTAATTCAGAATATGATATCAATATCCGTTTTGATGCTTTTGACAGGAACAATGAAGAGGATGTTAAGAATTTGCTTTTTGTAAATCCAAGAGGTGAACAAATTAAACTTTCTCAATTTGCAAATATTTCAAGTTCAACAGGACCAAGTCTACTCGAAAGAAAGGATAGAATACCTTCTTTAGTCGTTTCTTCAAAAGTTTTAGGTCGTCAGTCAGGAGATATAGGGGTGGATATCCAAAAGAAAATTGGAGATAATCCACCACCAGTAGGTGTATTTATTGCTTATGATGGTGATTTGAAGGCTCAATCTGAAAGTTTTGGAAGTTTAGGTTTAGCTTTTGGCGCTTCCATTCTTTTTGTTTACCTTATCATGGTAGCCCTCTATAATTCTTGGGTGAGTCCCTTTGTAGTGCTTTTCTCCATTCCTGTCGCAATGGTTGGTGCCTTTTTAGCACTGGCTCTTTCAATGAGTACCTTGGATATATTTTCTATCCTCGGTATCATAATGTTAGTTGGTCTGGTGGGTAAAAATGCTATCCTCTTAGTAGATTTTGCCAATCAAAGAAAGGAAGAAGGAAATAGAACTATCAGATCTATTTTAGAAGCGGGATCTCTCAGATTGCGTCCAATTATTATGACCACGGTTGCCATGGTTTTTGGTATGTTACCTATTGCTTTGGCAAAGGGCGCCGGTGCTGAATGGAAAAATGGTTTGGCCTGGGCATTAATTGGAGGCTTAACAAGTTCTATGTTGTTGACTTTGTTAGTGGTTCCTGTCGTTTATTTCCTCATGGAAAAAGCAAGAAACTGGACAAATAGACTTTTTGGTGCTGAAAAGCCTTCATCAGATATGCTGGTAATTAAAGATAATAAATCAGAGTTTATATAATAAATTCAACTTATGATCATATATCGGGTGTGGAATACTATATTTGTATCCCACACCCTTTTTTTGTGGACTTTAAAACTATTGACCTATTTAAATGAGTAAACATTTCTCTTTTTTTAAAGAAGCAATTAAGGATTGGCGTTCCACGGGTTCCATTGTAAGAAGTTCCCCAGAACTGATCAAAAAAATGGTGCAGCCTATTCATTTTGATGAAGTTAATTTAATTGTTGAACTTGGAGCTGGCCAGGGATGTATTACCAAAGCATTAGCAGATTCCTTAGTAAATGACACCCGTTTATTAGCCTTTGAATTAAACGACCAATTCCTTAAAGAACTCTCTTTACTTGAAAATGAGAAAGTGGAAATTATAAATGGCGATGCGCTTAATTTATTAACCTATGTCAAAAAGGAATCGGTTGATGTAGTCATCTCAAGTTTACCACTGGCAAATTTTCCAGATATCCTCAAAATGGATATTCTCCAACAATGTTATGATTCCCTGAAAACAAATGGATTATTCATCCAGTTTCAATATTCTTTGATTGATTTTAAATTGCTTAAAAAACGGTTTTCTTCCGTAGAACGTAAATTTACTCCCCTTAATATACCTCCCGCATTCATCTATGTATGCAGAAAATAAAAGGTAGATTTTAATCCTATTTTAATGAGGATTAATTCACATCCTTCATACTCAATTGAACTCTTTTTCTGGCATAATCTATTTCTACTATTCTTACCGTTACCTCTTGATTTAGTTTTACTACCTCCGAGGGACTTTTTATGAACCTATTGGCCATCTGACTGACATGAACCAGACCACTTTCTTTAATGCCAATGTCAACGAAGGCACCAAAATTAGTGATATTATTAACGATCCCTTGTAAGACCATATCTGTTCTCAAATCATTAATAGTATGAATGCCATCTGCAAAAGAAAAAGCTTTCGCTTCCCCTCTGGGATCTAATCCCGGTTTATTTAACTCCTTTAGAATATCATTTAAAGTAGGTACCCCCACCTTTTCTGTAACATATTGATTTAGCTTAATTTGCTTTCTAATATTTGATTGCGCGATCAGTTCATCAATGGAACAGCCAAGATCTTTAGCCATTTTTTCTACAATTGAATAGGATTCAGGATGAACTGCTGTATTGTCTAAGGGGTGTACGCCGTTTCGTATTCTTAAAAATCCAGCAGATTGTTCAAACGCTTTTTCTCCCATCCTGGGTACCTTTTTAAGTTCTTTCCTGGCTTTGAATGGTCCGTTTTCCGTTCTGTATTTAACAATATTTTGCGCCAGGGCAGGTCCTAAACCTGAAATGTAAGAAAGTAAATGTTTGGATGCTGTATTAAGATTTACCCCTACACTATTTACACAACTGGCAACCACGGTATCAAGGCTTTCCTTTAATTTTGGTTGATTTACATCATGCTGATATTGACCTACACCAATGGATTTTGGATCTATTTTGACTAATTCAGCTAATGGATCCATAAGCCTTCTCCCTATTGAAATGGCACCTCTTACCGTTAAATCCTGTTCTGGAAATTCTTCTCTCGCTGCTTCTGAAGCAGAATAAATGGATGCACCCGCTTCATTGACACTAAATATGGAAATTGGGTGGGGTTGAGGTAATGTTCTACAAAAATCCATACTTTCTCGTCCTGCAGTGCCATTGCCTATACCTATTGCTTCTACATGATGTTTTTGAATCAAGTGAACCATCGTTTTTGTTGCACCCGAGGTATCATTTTGTGGCGGGTGAGGATAGATAGTGGTATTTTCTAAAAGCTCGCCACTGGCATTTAAAACGACAATTTTACAGCCGGTTCTAAATCCAGGATCTATTCCTAAGACTACTTTTTGTCCTAAAGGTGCTGATAAGAGAAGTTGTCTCAAGTTATCAGAAAATACATCAATAGCAGCTAAATCTGCCTTTTCTTTTGATAATTGTCTGAATTCAGTTTCAATGGATGGACTTAATAATCGCTCATAACTATCTTTTAATGCAACTTTAACTTCATTAGCTGATGCATTATTTTTCTTAACATGAACTTTTTCCAGCTCAAAAATGGCCATCTCTTCATCCGTTGGAACAATCATAACTCTTAATATACCTTCCTCCTCTGCTCTTCGAATGGCTAAAATCCGATGAGATGGGCATTTACTCAAAGGCTCTGAAAATTCATAATAATCTTTATACTTTATGCCTTCTTCTTCTTTACCTTTGGCCACCTTCGCTTGAACTACCGCTGTTTCAGTATATATTTTACGCATTAAATTGCGCGAATTTATATCTTCACTAACCATTTCCGCTATAATATCTCTCGCGCCCTGCAACGCAGCTTCGATATCTGCAACTTGTTCATTGATAAATTGCTTTGCTATGTCGGCAGGAATTATGGCATTTTCTTGACTATAAATGGATAGAGCCAATGGTTCTAATCCATATTCTCTGGCTACTCCCGCTTTCGTTTTTTTCTTTCTTTTGTATGGAAGATATAAATCTTCCAAATCTGTTAATTGTAAAGTAGCGTTAATTTTAGCTCTCAAATCATCAGTGAGCTTACCTTGTTCGTCTATGGACTTTAAAATGGCTTCTTTTCTTTTATCAAGTTCTTCCAGCCTTTTCCATTCTTTTTGTATATCAGCAATTTCAACCTCATCTAATGATCCTGTAGATTCTTTTCGATATCGAGCAATAAATGGAATGGTAGATCCTTCTGAAAGTAACTCAAGGGTGTTTTTTACACTTTGAAGTGGTATTTGTAAAGTAGATGCAATTAATTTGCTATATGATTCCATAGGTTTAATTTTTTTGACCCGCAAAAATAACCTATAATTCAACTTATTAAAACATTAGATATACATTCATCCATATTTAAATACATAATGTCATGATATTTGCGTTATTCACTAAATATTAAAATGAAGAATATTTATTATTTTATTCTTTTTATTTTCTTTTCGGAGTTATCTACAAATATTGTTTTTGCTCAGGATTCTATTCTTTTTTCCTTGCCAAATGGTGTTTCAACCCATTTAATACTGGAAAATTCAGGGGTTCTTCCATTTGATTTACAAACTAAATTTCCCACGATTAAGGCCTATAAAGCCAGAAATATTTTTTTTTCTAAAACTGATTTTAGGATTCAAAATTTTAATGGTCAATGGGAAATTTATATGATTAAAGGTGATTCAATTACAAAATTTTTAAAAAATAAAGAGGGTATTTGGGATAAGGAAATCCAGGATGAGTTTAACGAAGAATTAAATTGTTTCACCAATCCTAAAACAAAAGAAAAAGAGTTATCCAAATCCAGCTATTCTTTACCTGATGATAGTCTTAGAATTTATCGGTTAGCTCTTTCTACTACTGGTGAATTTTCAGATTTTCATGGGGGAAATATGCCAAAAGTGTTTTCTGTTCTGGTTGGTATGGTAAATTTAATTAATGCTGTTTTTGAACGAGATTTAGGTATTAGGTTCACTTTAGTAAATCAATCTGATGACCTTATTTTTCAATATGCAAATGCAGACCCTTTCACCCAAGGTAACGAAAGTTCTCAGAATCAGCAATTATTAGATCGGCTCATTGGAAATGATTATTATGATATTGGGCACGTAGTGGGTGGCTTGAAATCGGTAAGTATCGGAAAAGTTGGTAGTATTTGTCAAAAGGGTGAAAAAGGTATGGGTGTCTCTACATCGCTGATTCCTGAGGGTATTTCCTTTATATTTGATTATTTTAGTCATGAATTAGCCCATCAGTTAGGTGGAAATCATACTTTTAATAGCATAATTTGTAATAATCAACGAAATCCAAAAACTGCTTGGGAGCCAGGTTCAGGTATTAGTATACTCGGATATCCTGGATTATGCGCTTCCGATAACCTGTCTTCTCATGTTTTACCTCATTTTCATAGTGGTAGCATAGAAGAAATTGGAAATCTTTTGATATCAAAGGATTATAAAAATTGCGGAGAAAAATTACCTCTCAAAAGAAATCATAAGGGTGTGGTGGATTTAATAGATTTTAATCTACCACGAAATACGCCTTTTTTTTTAAATCCAAACATGGATAACTTTGGAGAATGGTTTTCCTGGGAATCTATAGATTTAGGAAATGCTTTACCTATAAATGATATAAAAGGAAGCAGTCCAAATATTTCTATGACTTCGCTTAAAAACAAAGCAATAAGATACTTTCCTGCCTTAGATTCTTTAGTTAAATCAACGTTTGAACCAGGTGTTATTCTTGCTGATTATGGCAGAAATATAAATCTTAGGTTAACCCGGAGAGATTCGTTAAAGATAGATTGGCACTCTTTTTCTTTGAGGGTAAATTCAAATGCCGGGCCTCTTACGGTTATTTTGCCGAAAGAGGATTTAACCAATGAAGGTGATTTACCTGTTTTGGTGGAATGGAATCCTGCAAATACTTTTTTACCTCCTGTGGCTGCCGATAAAGTAGATATTTTTTTGGTAGATATTTTTAACCCTGATTCTATAATTTATCTACAAAGAAATATTCCTAATTTAGGTCGAATTTCTGTTTATTTGCCGCTCCATTTACCTTCATCTACCTATAAAATAGGTGTAAAAGGAGCTAACAAACTTTTTTTTAATATTAGTCAAGGGAAAATAAAATTTCAAAAAAAAGAAGCAGTTTTTTTGAATCCAATGTTTAATAAGCCTCTATTCACTTGTGGGAATGAGATTAATTTTAATTGGGATCTATCAACCTTACCTAAGACTTTCTTTCCCTTATCCCTTAAGTTAAAAGAAATTCCGGGATGGAAATTTTCCTGGAATGATAAAGTTCTTCTTGAACCTGAAAATATAAGCTTGGGTGCTTTCAGTTTACCTGATAGGCCTATTGTACCTGTTTATGGTACTACCTTACAGATTACATCATCTAATAAGGAGTTTAATTTCCCCATTGAATGGGTCGCCTATCCTAAAAAAGAAATAAAAATTGAAAATATTTCACCTGTTCAAAAAGCTGAAATTTTCGAATTAAATCCATTGTTTTCTTGGAAATCGGATGTTAAAGCAGATTGGTATCAAGTGGAAATTTCTGATCATGCTACATTTGATTTTCTTTTGGATTCAATGGTAACCACTGAAAACGCTACTTTCTCCAACCTGAAATTTGAATCTGGAAAACAATATTTTTGGAGAGTAAAATATGTTAATATCCTTTGTGGTAAAGTAAACTCTGAGGTATTTTCATTTACGGTTGCAAATTCCATTTGCAAAGGCTGGATTAGTATCGATTCCATTCGATTGAATCAAATTCCATTCAGGCAATCGAATTTAATCTTAGAACAAAAAGGCACTTTAACGGATATTTCTGAGCTTTGGGTCAGCTTAAATATCTCAAACTGGGAGCAGGTGAAAATATATGTCAAATCACCTGCTGGCAAAAAAATCCAACTGGATTTTCCTTTCAATTGTTTGAAAACTTCTCAGTGGCAATACCTGAAATTCACAAAAAATAATACGACTGTTAGACCTTGTTTAATAGGGGATACCTTAGTTATTCCTGATTTTTATAAACTCACTGAATTAAAAGGGGAATTAATCAATGGATTATGGCAACTTGTATTTGAAGGGGTAAATCAAGTTGGAACCATTGGAAACTGGGGTATAAAGGGGTGTGTTATAGATAAAATAACAGGTTTAAATAACTTAAATTTAGACAAACCTTTAACCCAAATTTTTCCTAATCCATCTAGTGAAATGTCAGTGAATATGATATTTCAAAAAAATGAAGAGGCGAAAATAATATTATGGGATATACTTGGTAAGAAAATGGGAGAGTGGAAGAAGGATTCTTTTTATAAGAAGTTGTCCATAACAGATTTAGATATTCCTAACGGAATTTATTTCTGGGAAATAAGTTATGATAATTTAAATAGAGAGACACATAAATGGATTATTCATTAATAAAACGTGAAAGAGCCACTGTTTCCAATGGCTCTTTCGCATTTTAAAGAATTAATTATTAGATACTAAGCCTATAACAGGTTTATTAGTAGCTACAGAGGAAGCATTACTACCTCTTGCAATTATAGTATATTTTTTGCCTCTAACCAAGTTCAAATTACTTAAGGTACTTAGGGCTACTGTTTTGCCTTTTTCTCTGATGATGATGGTAAAACGAGTTGATCCTGTTTGTTCAAAAGCCTGAAAATTTTCCTTGCCCGTGCTTTTTCCAGCATAATCAGCTGTAACAACATTATTAACCAGAAATTCAATACCTGTGGCAGGGCTATCGGTTAATGCACTTATAAATCTGATATAGGTTTTTTCTGGATCTGGAATAGAAAGATCATCCTGAGAAACAAAAAATTCATATTTACCAGCAATTCCCAAAGCATGTACTGTATAATAAGTATTATCCGCAAGATTTAAATCGGCAGTCAAATTTACCTCTGGTGTGGTAGCCCCTGCTGGAACAGTAACTTTAAGTTTTGCAGTTCCTGAAGGAATCACTGCATAATCAATAATAGGGAAAAGACTTCCATAGGTAACTAATCCAGGTGCACCAACGGTGGTAAGGACACCAGAAATAATTTTATCATTGATGGAGGCAACAACACCTGGTACGTCGGGAGCAGCATGGAATAATTTAACACGCGCACCATTGGTAGCTGGCGTTACATTGCGGAGAAAGTCGAATTCTTCACCGCAAGATACCATAGAAAACACACCCACAAATAACAGTGCATTCCATATATATTTTAATTTCATAACTTTAATTTTTAAGGTTGAACAAACCAAAGTGGTTTAGTATGATAATCAGGTAAATCGGCTCCCAGCGTTCTTAAAGTAGCTAAATTCCAGACATATTCTGAATTATATCTTGGGCGAACTCTTTGTGCAAATTTTCCACTATTGTCAGGATATAAACTGGTAGGAAATGAAATTCCTTTGTAAATATCACTGCTATAGTTATACCTCCTCATGTCCACCCAGGTTTCAAGCGCTCCTTGACCATATAAAGCAATATATTTTTGAAGCATGATATCACTTAAAGTTAAATCGGTAGCAGATTTAGGAATGGCTGCACTGGCTAAATAAGCATCGCGATTTGCAGCAGTTACGCCAACAAAATCTAAAGCGGCACTTACCCCCGTTTTAAAAGCAGAGAAAGCCAATGTTTTATCCCCTTTTTTAAAGGCAGCTTCAGCTTTTATAAATTGCAATTCCGGATAAATCAAGATAGCATGTGGCGCATTATCATTAAAAATCCATCTTCCTGTAGGGGGAATGACGCCTAAACCGCCCCATAAATTTGGAATTCTATTGGTACGACCTGCAATATTATTTGGATCTCCTGATGCTGGAGCAACCCCTCTGAATACATTGTCAGGACTAGCTGTAAACATAATAGGGAGGCGAGGATCTTTTACACCTGCATAAGTAGTTCCATCAAGTAAGGAAATGATGTAAGATGCTTGAACAAAACTTCCCATATTATTTCTTAATGGACCATAAAAATTGGCGTCACCAGAATTTGTTCCTGCATGGGGAACAAGGAAATTATCAGCATTGCTTTGAAATGATTTATCCACATATTCTATCACCTTGTCTGGGCTAAATCCTGATTTATTTGATAAATGAAGGATATTTCTGGCTAGATTAGCATAAATAAATTTTTTCCATTTACCTACGTCGCCTTTATAAACAATATCGCCTCTTGACAAAGAAGCAGAGTATCCTGTTTTATTTAAATCATCTAAAGCTTCATTGCTCAATCTGACTACTTCAGCATATACATCTTGCTGTGAATCATAATCAAAAACATACCTATTTGGCTCCCATGCCTGTTTCAAAATCATTTCACCATGTAAATCTGTAGTAGATTGCCAACTCCATGCGCGAATTGCTTTGGCTGCACCCACATAATCCCATTTGTTTTTAGCTACACCATCGGTGATAATTAAATCAATATTAGTGCCAATAGACCAGTAATGTGAACGCCATTTTTCACCACATGCATCAGAACCTGGAGCAAATCCATGTCTATCCCATGCATTTCCTGAAGAAACCCAACCCCAATATTGTACATATTGTCCAATATAACGGGCATCCCAAGCATCTCCCCTTGCCATTTGAGAAAAAATTGGAGGAAGAAGAGCAAAACCTTCCGCAACTTGTGGGTTACTAGGGTCCTGATTAATATCAAAATAAGATTCGCAACTACTGCTTAAAAAGAGTAAAAAAGCGAATGGATATAATATTCTTTTCATTTTTTTAATTTTTTAAAGCGTTATTCGAATACCACCTGAAATAGTTCTAGGTAAAGAAATAGTTCCAAAATCGAACCCAAAAGCTCCTACACCTCTTGTAGTTGCAGAATTACCATTTACATTGGGATCAGCTCCTGTATAATTAGTAAGTAACCATAAGTCAGTACCACTTAGGAATACTTTAGCACTTTTGAATAATTTAGTTCCCTTTAAAACAGAAGGAGGAATATTATAATTAATGGATAAATCTCTTAAACGAATCCAGTTAATATCTTCTTCCACAAAATCAGATTCCGGAGCAGCACTAAAGAAATCACTACGAGTTAAAGGAGTTACCTGAATGGTGTTTTTTGTCGCGTTTTCTGTATTCTCTCTGCCATCTCGCAATACTCCATTAAAAATATAAGGTTGTGAACGGTCCAGTAAATTGGTACTTAGACCTCTTTGGAATAAAAAGCGTTCTGTACCATTGAAAACATCTCCTCCTTTACGAATATCCAATAAGAAGGAAAGGCTGAAATTGCCAACCCTAAATTCATTTGTTAATCCAATAGTGAAATCAGGATTTCTATCTCCGATGGGTAAGAAATTGGTATTGACAACAGGTAAGCCGTTAGACGGATTTATAAGTATTTCCCCATTTTTATTTCTTAAATAACTATAACCTCCAATGGCAGTAGCACTTCCAAGTCCTCTTTGATTATAATCTAAATTTACACCGGGGTAAAAACGTGCGAGATCAGAAACGAAGGCACTGGCTCTTGCATTTCCATATAACCAGGTATCAGAGTTATAAAATTCGGCCTGGTCAGCAGGTAGATTCTCTACAGAGGTAGTGAAAGTGGTGAAATTCAATAAAACATCCCACTGTACATTCTTTTTCTTAATAGGAGAAAGCGATAGCTGAACTTCAAATCCTTGGTTGGAGAAAGTTCCACCATTCACAAGGCCAAAAATAAAGCCTGTTCCATAACTTAAACGTTGGGATACAATCTGATCAAAACGGGTGTTTTTAAAGTAAGCAAAATCAATACCTATTCTATTTTTAAATAACTTTAATTCTGTACCAAATTCATATCCCTTTGATCTCTCAGGCTTCAAGTCTGGATTTCCACCATAAAAACCAAAAGCAAATCCTCCACCAGTGGTAGTTTGAGGTGTAAGGGCAGGTAAAATTTTATAAGGCGGAGCATCTTTTCCTGTTTGAGATAAAGTTGCTCTTATTTTACCATAACTAAGGATAGATGAATTATTAAAAAATGGTAATTCACTAAATATAAAACTTAATCCAGTAGATGGATAGAAGAAGGAACGATTTGCAGCAGGCAATGTAGAGGACCAGTCATTTCTTCCTCTCACATTGAAAAATAAAATATCTTTATAGCCTAAATCAAAGGTTCCTAATAAACTGAGTAATCTTTGTCTGGTTATGGTTAATTTATTTCGTTGCGTCGTAGGATCTGTATTATTTATACTGTTGTAATCTGGTATGTACATTTTTTCACCTCTTACTGCGGTCACTTCATAATTTCTATCATCCAAAGAACCACCAAAAGTTAGAGATGCTTTGAAATCACCAAAGGTCTTCTTTGCTGTAGCAAGAATATTCCCATTCATTAATAATGAATTTTCATTATATGATTCAATCACTCCTTTTCCTGTAATACCATAAATTGATTCAGGGTGCAACAAGGTATTTCCAATCGTTGAATAAGCATCAATACCAAATCTTCCCGTTACATTTAACCATTTGTAGGGGTCGTATAAGACACTGAAATTTCCAATGGTTCTTTTATTCCTGGTTTGATTCTTGTTAGCGTAAACATTAAATAATGGGTTATCCTGTTCAGTTGTATTTTGAATTAATTGTCTTCTGGTTCCATCAGGATTCAAAAAGACGCTCGCATCATCATAAAATGGCCAGGATAGTAAACTGATCAGGTAACCGTTTGCACCTCTTTGAGGAGCTGTTGTATTTGAATTAACAAAATTTAAGGAACTGCTGGTACTTAATTTATCAGATATTTTTGCTGTAGTACTTAATCTAACAGATATTCTGTTAAAGTCATTGGTAGGAACTACGCCCTTTTGATCTGTATAAGCAGTTGATAAACGGTAACTTAATCCGGTTGTACCGCCTTCAAATCCTAAATTATGCGTTTGCGTAAATCCATCTCTGAAAAAAGCATCAATATTGTCAAATTTTGGTGTGGAAGCAGGTAATTTAGGTCCAAAGTAAAAGGAAGTTGTTGGATCAGATGATCCGTTAAAACCTCTGGCATAATCGCTGTTATATTGAGGAAATCTATAAAGATGCTCGTTTCTAAATAGGTTATCGTAACTTATCTTACCTTTTCCAGTACTGCCTTTTTTAGTGGTAATTATGATCGCTCCAGATGAAGCATCAATACCATATAAAGCCGCTGCCTCAGGACCTTTTAAAATGGTTATGGTTTCAATATCTGCAGGATTGATGTCACCCGCTCTGTTTTGATAATCACCAGATCTGTTGGGTTGGTCAGAAACCAAGGCCCCTTGATTGAAAGTACGGTTGTCAATAGGTAAACCGTCCACTACGAAGAGTGGCTGATTATTGCCATCAATTGAACTGGGTCCTCTTAGTTGAACGGCAACGGAAGCACCTGCCTGACCACTGGTAGGTGTCATATTCAATCCGGCAACTCTGCCTTGAAGGGAAACGATAAAATTATCTCTTCCTGTGTTTTGTAAGGTCTCGCCCTTAACTTCCTGAATGGAATAAGCAAGTTTCTTTTTTTCTTCCTTTATTCCAAGAGCCGTAACAACAATTTCACCCAAAGCTGTTGCTTCAGCATTTAGCTGGACATCTAAAATGGTCTCATTGTTAATTTTGATTTCTTTTGGCTTATAGCCTGTGTAAGAAAATCGAAGGGTTTGACCAGTTGCCACCTCTAGACTATAGGTGCCGTCTAAATCAGTAACCGTACCGATGCTTGTTCCTATTACCAATACGGTGACTCCAATCATAGGACTGTTGTCATCTGAATCGGTAATGGTTCCTTTTAATTGCCGGTTTTGTGCGGCTAAACCTATATGGCTTAGCATAATAACCAGCAAAAAAACGACTGATTTCAGTAATGTAATTTTCATTCTGATAAGTAAAATGGTTAGTAAATAGATTAAACCCGTCAAAATAAATTTAACAGGTAGGAAAAATCCGTTTCAGGTTAGTTAAAATTCAATGATTTGGGTTTTGAATTTTAACTGGGTTTATTTAGGTGTATTAAAATTTATCGCTTAATTCCATTCTTTTCATGTAATTCTTCAAACTTTCCATAGGCCTTGTTATAGCCACTCTGCCTGATCGAACAAACTCAAAGATACCATATTTTTTAAATTCTTCTAATAATGCTTCTGTTTCAATAGCAGTTCCTGTCTTTTCAAACACAATAAATTCCGGATCTATTTCTAAAATACGCACATTATATTCTCTTACAAATTTTTCTACTTTCAGGGATTCATTGAAAATAGAAGATGGTATTTTATATAGGGCTATTTCCTGATAGATTATTTCATGTTTTTCATAATAGAAGGCCTTTAAGATATCTATCTGTTTGTCAAGTTGTGCAACCAATTTTTTAACCATCTCCTCCGTGGTGAAAACGACAATGGTGAATCGATGAATACCGGGAAGGGATGATTTTGAGGTATTTAAACTTTCAATATTTATATGTCTCCGAGTGAAAATGGAAACAACTCTGGAAACCATTCCCGTTTGATTTTCCGAAAAAACCGATAGAGTATATTCTTTTTTTTCCATTTTACATTTTCAAATTTGGTTCAAGAACAATTTCACCTACTCCTGCTCCACTAGGCACCATTGGAAAAACATTATCTTCTGTTTCTACCACCACATGAAGTAAATAAGGCCCTGGATAATTTAACATTTCACTTACAGCATCTTTTAGAGATTCGACCTTTTCTATTTTTTTACCTGTAATACCAAAGCCTTCGGCAATTTTCAAAAAGTCTGGATTTTGTAAAGCTACGGAAGAATAACGTTTATCATAGAATAATTGCTGCCACTGTCGGACCATTCCAAGGAAATTATTATCCAAAATAACGATTTTCACAGGCATTTTCCATTGATTAATCATGCCTAATTCCTGAAGAGTCATTTGAAATCCACCATCTCCAATAAATGCAACAACCGTTTTATCAGGTTGAGCATATTGTGCACCAAATGCAGCGGGGAGACCAAATCCCATCGTTCCTGCACCTCCGGAAGAAACCCATTGATTTGTTGACCTATAAGTGTAGTAGCGAGCCGCAGCCATTTGATGTTGTCCAACATCAGTCGCTACAATGGCAAGTCCATTTGTTTGGTCTGAAACTTCTTTAACAACCATCCCCATTCTCATTTTGCCTTCTTTAGTGGGCGTTAAATCTCTTTGGATTACTTTTTCCCACTCAATTTTTTTGCATTCTTCAAATTCCTGAAGCCAGCTTGCATATTTTTTTTCTTCAATCAATGGTAATAATGCTTCCAATACCATTTTGGCATCGCCAAGGACGGGAATGGTCGCTTTAACATTTTTATTAATTTCCGATGGATCTATTTCGATATGGATGACTTTTGCTTGCTTTGCATATTTGGTGAGATTTCCAGTTACCCGATCATCAAATCGCATACCAATGGCAATAAGTACGTCACACTCATTTTGTTTAATATTTGCCCCATAATTACCATGCATTCCTAACATGCCGACATGCTGTGGATGGTCGTCAGGTAGAGAGGACAAACCATGTAGCGTGCATGCTACAGGAATACCAGATTTTTCAACAAAGGTTTTAAATTCATTTTGTGCATGTGCTATTTGAATACCATGACCAGCTAAAATGAGCGGTTTTTTTGATTCATTGATCATTTTAGCAGCCGCTGCTACTTCTTCTAAATTTACTTTAGGAAGAGGATGGTAACTCCTGATTTGTGTACACGGGGTGTATTCAAAATCGAAATATTCATTTTGTGCATCTTTGGTTATATCTATAACGACAGGGCCGGGCCTTCCCGAATTTGCAATAAAAAAGGCTTTGGCAAAGACACCAGGAATTTCTGATGCATGGGTAATCTGATGATTCCACTTAGTAACAGGCATGGTACAATTAATCACATCTGTTTCTTGAAATGCGTCTGACCCCAATAAAGTGGAGGCAACCTGTCCTGTGATGCAAACTAATGGAGTAGAATCGAGCATAGCATCTGCAAGTCCGGTCATTAAATTCATCGCACCAGGACCAGAAGTTGACATAGCTACACCCGTTTTTCGCGTAACACGGGCATATCCTTCTGCAGCATGTATAGCTCCTTGTTCATGTCTAGGCAAAATATGGTTTATGCGGTCTGTGTAATGATACAAAGCATCATAAACAGGCATAATAGCACCACCTGGATAACCGAAAATGGTATTAACGGATTCAGCTAAAAGGCATTTTAATACTGCTTCAGCACCTGTAATTTTAATTTTTTCCACGCTGGCTATATTTGGGTGGTTTTCAATATTCCTTGATGCAATTTTTTCCATAATATTAGATGATTTTTTCATCGGTTACGCATCCTTCAGATGCTGAAGAGACTAATTGAGCATATTTTTTAAGATATCCAGTGGTTGCTGGAAATGGTCTTGGTATCCAATTTGCTTTTCTTTCTTCAAATTCCTGATCAGTAACATTAGCTTCCAAAACATTATTGATAGCATCAATGGTGATAATATCTCCGTCTTTTATAAGGGCAATATTTCCACCTACCTGAGCCTCTGGAGTTATGTGACCTACTACAAATCCATGGGTACCTCCTGAAAATCGGCCATCTGTTATTAGGGCAACCTTATCACCAAATCCTTCGCCCATTAAAGCAGATGTTGGTTTTAACATCTCGGGCATTCCAGGACCTCCTTGTGGACCACAATAGCGAATAACAATAACCGATCCTTCCTTGATTTCTTTATTTGAAATGGCGGCATTTACTGCTTCTTCCCCATCAAATACCTGTGCAGGTCCTTTAAAATATTCTCCTTCTTTTCCTGTAATCTTAGCCACAGAACCTTGTTTAGCCAGATTTCCGTATAAAATTTGAATATGTCCTGATGGTTTTATAGCCTCACTTATAGGGTGTATAACTTTTTGTCCAGCGTCTAAAGGTCTCGCGTTTTCCAGATTTTCACCAATTGTTTTACCTGTAACGGTCAGACAATCACCATGCAACATGCCTTCAGCAAGCATCCATTTTAAAACGCCAGGCACTCCACCTACCTGAAATAAATCTTCCATGACATATTTACCACTCGGCTTTAAATCTGCCAGAAATGGAGTGGTATCGCTTATTTTTTGAAAATCATCAATAGTTAAAGGGACGCGCATTGCTTTGGCCATGGCAATTAAATGCATTACGGCATTAGTAGAACCTCCTAATACGGTGATAAGACGCATTGCATTCTCGAAAGCTTTGGCAGTCATTATTTTAGAGGGTGTTAAATCCAGCTTTATAAGTTCTTTTATAGCTGAACCGACGCTTAAACTATCTTTGTTTTTATCAGGATGATCTGCAGGTAACGATGAATTCCCTGGTAAACTCATTCCCATAGCCTCAATGGCAGAAGCCATGGTATTGGCTGTGTACATACCTCCGCAAGCTCCTGGACCAGGACAAGCTTTTTGTACGATTTGTTTAAAATCGGATTCAGTTATTGTACCCGCTATTTTTTGTCCCAAAGCTTCAAATGCAGAAACAACATCCAATTTTTTACTGGCATGACATCCTGGTGCAATTGTTCCCCCATATACAAGTATGGAAGGTCTGTTTAATCGAGCCATAGCAATCATTGCACCAGGCATATTTTTATCACAACCCGTAACCGCAACAATCGCATCATACCACTGGGCACCTGCAACGGTTTCAATAGAATCTGCAATCAAATCTCTACTAGGTAAGGAATATCTCATACCAGAGGTACCCATTGAAATACCATCACTTACACCTATCGTATTGAAAATTAAACCATATAATTCAGGATGAACCTGTACTCCTTCTTTTATCTTTTTTGCCAAATCGTTTAAATGCATATTACATGGATTTCCTTCCCATCCAGTACTTACAATGCCTATTTGTGCCTTTTTCATATCCTCTTCTGTCATTCCAATAGCATAGAGCATGGCTTGTGCTGCAGGCTGGCTGACATCCTGGGTTATCGTTTTGCTGTACTTATTCCAAATTGTAGTATCCATTTATGTTGATTATTTCATTTTATGACGATCATATTGGTTATAGTCACCTTAATGTTAAAATTCAAAGTTAAGGTATGATTAGGTTTATGTGTATACAAAAATAAACATTCTTACGATATGGCAAAAGGTTTAAATATGTATTAATATATTGAATATCAAATATTTAATAGGATTTAAGTTACAATTGATAGCCATCTTTTCTCCCTTTAAAAATGGTATCTCAACGTTATACCTGCTTGGACCTGTTGCATGGTTGTTTCTGAAGTAGCCGTCCTTTTTCCAGAGGCTGGAAGCGCTATTAAATTGGTTAAGCCTTGCCATTTCAATAAAGGAAAATAATATCCATTTACAAATGGTGTGATGGTAATATGTTCGTTTATTCCTATGTCATAACCAATACCTGCTCCGATATTTGGAAAGAAATAATGATTTTTTTCTGTAAAAGAAATCGAAGAAATATTATTTTCAATATAGCCTATACCTGGTGAAATATTTAGGTAAAGTCCCTTTTTTAAAGGATTCCCCTTTTTAGAAAAGGTTGGACAATTGCAATCTCCTTTGAAATCAAGAAAATAGACATGAGTGTTCAATTGAAATCTGAACATTTTGGAAGAGAATTTCCCCAGATCTATTGCCTCCGTATTATAGAAAGAAACGTTAAGCTCTGGTACAATGGCTAATCTATAATTACTATAGTCAAATTCAAAATCAACGCCACCATATAAAGCTTTACCCACTAAATCAACTTTTGTGTTATTATTTAAATCGGTTATAATCCATCCAGGTGCCTGATTAATATTTCCCCCAAGCGATAACCCTATTTGTGCATTACTTAAAACCGGAAAAAAAATAATTAGGAATAAGGATATTTTTTTTGAAAATGACATAAATTTTTGGTTTTACTTGTTTTAAACGAAATTGTTTCCATTGTCGTATCCTTTTAGGTTAAATATTATCTTTGCTACTCATTTTGAATGTGACCCTTAATATATGAAAACAAAAACACTGCGAACCGATAAGGTAAATGTAATAACATTAGGTTGTTCAAAAAATAAAGTAGATTCTGAAAACTTAATAACCCAGCTTAAAGGTAATGATTTTGATGTTTCTCACGAAACAGATCTAAAATCTGATATCATTATTATTAATACCTGTGGATTTATAGATTTGGCCAAGGAGGAGTCCATACAGACAATTTTGGATTATGCTGAAAGGAAAAAGGAGGGAGAAATCAAAAAATTGTTTGTTACGGGTTGCCTGTCTCAACGATATAAAGATGATTTAGAAATAGAAATCCCCGAGGTAGACGCATTTTTTGGCACCTTGGAAATGCCCGCTTTACTTTCCAGATTAAATGCTGATTTCAAACACGAATTGGTTGGTGAAAGGTGGATCAGTACCCCAAGTCATTTTGCTTATCTAAAAATAGCAGAAGGTTGTAACAGAACTTGTTCCTTTTGTGCTATTCCACTGATGCGTGGAACACATGTGTCCAGAAGTATTGATGAAATATTGGTTGAAGCAAAAAGTTTAGCCAGAAGAGGTGTTAAAGAGTTAATGCTTATTTCTCAGGAATTGACCTATTATGGTCTGGATACCTACAAAAAAAGAATGCTCCCTGAATTATTGTCGCAACTGGCGAAAATTGATGGCATTGAATGGATTAGACTCCATTATGCTTATCCCAGTAAATTTCCAATCGAAATTTTTGAAGTGATGGCAGCCGAACCTAAGATTTGTAATTATTTGGATATGCCGCTTCAACATGCACAAAATGACGTTTTAGCCAGAATGAGAAGGCAGATTACCGTTGAGGATACCAGGGAATTACTTAACATGGCAAGACAGATAGTCCCGGATATCACTTTAAGGAGTACCTTTTTAGTGGGTTTTCCCGGAGAAACGGAGAAAGAGTTTCAGGATCTTTGTGATTTTATCGAGGAAGCTTCTTTAGATAGAGTAGGGGTTTTTACTTATTCTCACGAAGAATCAACCAGAGCTCATGAATTGGAAGATGATGTGCCAGAAGAATTGAAAATGGAAAGAGCAAATAGAATTATGGAAATTCAAAGTGCTATCTCTTTTGAAAAAAATAGAGCAAAAATTGGTAAAACGATAAAGGTTTTATTTGATAAAATTGAAAATGGACATTTCGTTGGCAGATCAGAAGGAGATTCCCCAGAGGTGGATAATGAAGTGCTGGTTCCCGTGAAAGGTAATTATGCCCGAATTGGAGATTTTGCAGATGTTTTAATTACAGACGCTTCTGAGTATGACCTGATTGGGATAATCTATCCTCTAAATTGAATTTAAACTTTGTTATTACTCTATTGTTATTATGTTAAAAATGAAACTTTTGGATAAATTATTGGTACAAACGGAAAAACCTTTTATTCAGGCTTTAATGGTTATAGGTGCTGTTTTTGTGGTAAATATACTTTCCTTGGTGGTTAAATCAACAGGTTTGATAGACGTATCAAATCGTTTTGCCTGGCTGAATGCTGCTTCTTTTATGTTGTTTTTTGCGGTTTTAAATAGCATTTATTCTATAACGGCTAAAAGTGTTCCTCACTATTGGGGTCTTTCCATGTATAGTTTTATGTTGGTTGGCGGTGTTTCTGGATTACAAGCCTATTTTTTCTCCGGTATTTCTATTGCAAATGCTGGTTCTTATATGTGGATTTATGTGGTTGTGACATTTGGTTATTTAGTGTTTCTTTCTTTAATGACTATGTTAAAAAAGGTTGTTGCATTTGCTGAAAAAGAAGAATGGAATAGCCCTAAAATAAGGCCAAGGCGTTAATTTAATTTTTAAAAGGATATTTATGAATTATTTTTTTCTATCAATTGTAGGATGTTTTTCATTCACTCTTGCTTTAACTACCTTAAACTTTAAACCTTTTGAAACATCTAAAAGTATTGTTCAAATAGAGGATTTTGTCGTTGATACAATAAAGCCCATTAGAAAATCCGATAAGGAATGGAAAGAGCTTTTATCCCCACAGGCATACTATATATTAAGGAAATCAGGAACAGAAAGGGCATTTTCTGGAAAATTATATGCCATCAAATCTAAGGGAACCTATATTTGTGGGGGTTGTAAATTGCCTTTGTTCTCATCTGAAACGAAATTTAATTCTGGAACCGGCTGGCCTAGTTTCTGGCAACCCATAAATAAGAAAAATGTAAAACAAATTGAAGACTTTGAGCTGGGTATGGTTAGAACAGAAATAAGGTGTGCCCGTTGCGATGGACATATTGGTCATGTGTTTGATGATGGTCCAAAACCTACTGGAATGAGATATTGTATGAATTCAGAAGCAATGCTTTTTCTGCCAGCAGAAATAAAAAAATAAGATTAATGTATTCTGGAACCTTGTAAAGAGAGCCGCTTCATAATTTCTGCTTCTTCTTCCAAATAGGCTTTCCATCTAAGTTTAACTTTTTCTTCTGGAAAATATAACCTCGCCAGGTCTAGGAATAAGACATAATGACCTGCTTCAGAAACCATAAACTTATAATAAAAATCTTTTAGATGTGGATCCTCTAAATATTCATGCAAAAGACGAAATCGTTCGCAGCTTCTAGCCTCTATGAGTCCACAAAAAAGCAGTTTGTCTAATAACCTATCTTCGCGGCTACCTCCTTTTTGTTGGAAGGAAAGTAATTGATTAACATATTCATCTTTTCTTTGTAATCCCAAACTAAAATTTCGTCGTTCGATTTCTGCCAGTACCAGGCGAAAATGTCCCCATTCTTCCGTTACAATAGGGGATAGTTCTTTAACCAAGGTAGTTTTATCAGGAAATCCCTGAATTAAAGAAATGCAACTTACTGCTGCTTTTTGTTCACAATAGGCGTGATCTGTTAATATTTCCTCCAAGGCTATCTCTGCTAAATTCACCCATCTCGGATCTGTAGGTAACTTAAGTCCGAGCATCATGAAAGCTACTTTCTCTTTCTCATTTGACTCAGTCTTTATCATTTCAATCTAAACATTTTAATTGCCGTGAAAAAAAATCAATGTTATAAACTGGGTATACCTCAAAACCAGCACTCCAATACATTCTGACTTCTTCTAATTCTTGTCTCCTTAATAGGTTAAGCTGTTGATTATCAATTTTATATATCATTCTATATATCAATATTTCTTTTTCAGTATCATATTTGCCGAAATCTAATTCTCCAGCTTTAAGCTGCAAAATTTGCCCGTCAAAAAGTCTGAGCGTTAATAAACTATTTTGCTCAATAACCCCATAAGCCTCTCGCGCATTAGGATAAGCAAATCGGAATTCTAAGGTTAGCTGTTTTTCCCTTTTCCCAACAGTTGACAAAAAAGCTTCACAACGCAGATATTCTTTATCAGGAAAAAATAATCTTAATCGTTCATCTGTGAATGTGAATAACAGTTCTTTTTCGCCATCTCTCCGCCAATCTACTCCCTTTGCATCTAATCCTTCATAGCTATATTGACAAACTGAGCCCAGATTTTGTGAAATATTGAGGGAGGATAAAATATTATTTTCTCCATAAAAGGAGCTGGGTGAATTATTTTCAAAAAAATGGAGCGTGAGATCTTCCTCTTCTGCAAAAACCTGATTTGCGTTAAATTTACCAACGTTATTTTCAGGTTTAAATAATCGAAGAATATCTCCTTTCATTCTTAAATCCTGAGTGACTAAAAGATCAGATTGTGCTTCTTTAATGGTGCCTTTGGAAGTAGCTGCCAATTGTTGCGTTAAATCCAGTTGATTATATAATTGTTTTAATTCCTCAGGCGTTAGTAGGTTATTTTGTGAGGCAATTTTATTTTTTAATTCTATTTCCTGTTCCTCCATGGCTTTTGCTCTTATATCAGCATAATAGATGGCATCTTTTGCTTGCTGAATTCTTCGGTTTACCAATTGATAAATTTCTTCTTGGGTTATTTCAACCGGATTATCTAAAGGAGAGATTTCATTATTTACGACAGGATAATTTCCACCTGAAAGTTGCCTTTTATGGAAAAATCGCCATGTTCCATCAGGAAAAACGATGATTCTTTCTCCTAATTCATTTTGTCGGATTTCCTGCCCATAACTTAAGACTGGAAAAATTACCCACAAAAAGAAGGAAAGAATTTTTAATTTATTCATCTGATAGAGGGAAGTTTTTAATTTAAACAATTACAAATATAAGGAAAAGTCCCTTTTTTTTATTAATTTGCGACCATGTATATTTCATTTATATCAACCTTCTTTTCTTCCTTTAATATTGGTTCAATGACAATTAGTCTGTTGGATTTAATTGATTTTTTTATTTTCAGTTTCATCATATATCAAATTTATTCCCTTTTGAAAGGCAATTTTGGTTATGGTTTATTTATTGGGATACTTCTTTTGTTTATAATTTGGTGGACAGTTAATGCACTTGACATGCAATTAATGTCAAGTTTGCTTAATCAGTTTATAAATGTCGGAGTCATTATTCTGGTCATCATTTTCCAACCAGAAATTAGAAGATTTTTATTGTTTTTGGGTAATACAACCCTAAGAAAAAGATCAAATTTTCTGTCGAGACTCCTAATGCCTAAACCGGGTGTTAAGACAGACAGGGAAAGGCAAATTATGTCATTGAGTAGTGCATTATTGAGGATGAGCCGGGACAAAACGGGTTCACTTTTAGTATTATCAGGTGATACCAGTGTAGATCCACTGATAGGAACTGGTACTTTACTTGATGCCGTCGTAACTCGCAGGATCATTGAAAGTATTTTTAATAAAAAATCACCTCTTCATGACGGCGCTTTAATCTTCAGTAAAGGTAGGGCAGCAGCTGCTTCCTGTATTTTACCTCTATCGGAAAATGGAAATTTACCCGCAGATGTTGGTCTTCGTCATCGTGCTGCTTTAGGGGTTACAGAAAGATATGCTGTCGCAGCAATTGTTGTTTCTGAAGAAAATGGACATATTTCTGTATGCCATCAGGGTGTGATGAAATACCATATTTCAAATGAAGAGTTATTAATTTTTTTACAAGAACATATTTGATTGACTTATCTCCTAAATAGTTAGTATGAAAACAGTTCAAGATTACTTACAGCAAAATAAGGATAGATTCATTTCGGAGTTATTCGACTTTTTGCGTATTCCTTCCGTAAGTGCTAATCCAAATCATGATGCAGATGTTGTAAATGCGGCTTCATTTGTTGCTGAAAAATTAAAAGCAGCAGGAGCTGATAACGTCGAGATGATTCCAACAAAAGGTCATCCAGTGGTTTTTGGTGAAAAAATAATTAATCCCGATTTACCAACAATCATGGTCTACGGGCATTATGATGTCCAACCAGCAGATCCTTTGGATCTATGGGATTCTCCTCCTTTTGAACCAGTTATTCGAAAAACAGACCACCACCCAGATGGGGCGATTTTTGCCAGAGGGAGCTGTGATGATAAAGGTCAGGTTTACATGCATATTAAAGCTTTTGAAGCGATGATGGCTTGTAATGATTTACCTTGTAATATAAAATTTATGATTGAAGGTGAAGAGGAAGTTGGGTCCTCAAATTTAGCCACCTTCCTAGAGCAAAATAAATCGAAACTTGCTGCCGATGTGATTTTGATTTCTGATACAGCATTGATTGCTAATGATATACCAAGTATAACGGTCGGTCTTAGAGGTCTAAGTTATGTTGAAGTTTCGGTAGTAGGCCCAAATAGGGATCTTCACTCAGGCGTTTATGGTGGTGCTGTAGGAAACCCCATAAATATCTTAACTAAAATGATCGCATCCATGCATGATGAAAATAATCATGTGACGATTCCTGGATTTTATGATGCTGTTTTACCCGTTTCTTTGGCTGACAGACAAAAAATGAATGAGGCTCCCTTTTCCTTAGAGGAATATCAGGCAGACTTAAAAATTGATTCCGTTCATGGCGAAGCTGGATACACGGTTTTAGAACGTACTTCTATTCGCCCTACGCTCGATGTCAATGGAATTTGGGGTGGTTATACAGGTGAAGGTGCTAAAACGGTGTTACCATCAAAAGCATTTGCTAAAATTAGCATGCGTTTAGTTCCAAATCAAGACCCGGATTTTATTACTGAATTGTTTAAAAACTATTTCGAAAGTATTGCACCTCCTGCTGTAAAAGTTACCGTTACACCACATCATGGGGGACATCCAGTGGTAACACCAACAGATACAGCAGAATATAAAGCTGCTGAGTTAGCAATGAAACACACTTTTGGCAAAGAACCTATTCCTCAAAGAGGGGGAGGTAGTATCCCAATTGTTGCCTTATTTGAAAAGGAATTAGGTGTAAAATCCGTTTTAATGGGTTTTGGGTTAGATAGCGATGATATCCATTCTCCAAATGAACATTATGGTATCTTCAATTATTTGAAAGGCATGGAAACAATTCCATATTACTTCAAATTCTACGCTGAACTTAAACAATAAGTTATTAGCCGTATATTATTTGTCATTTATGGTTGAAAATGAACTAACGAATAGTATACGGCTAATCCTACATAATTGCCAATAGCATAACCAACTAATCCAGCTATTACTCCAGGCATTAATAGTTGTTTATTTTTTAATACTGTAGCTATTTGAGTGACAAATGGTGGGCCATAAATAGCTGCTGTTGAGCTTATTAAAAATGTATCTCTATCAATGCTAAATATTTTACAAAATATTAAATGTAGGGTAATACTTGAATACATACTTAAGGCGGTCACCATAATCAGTACATTGTTGCCTCGGAATATTTCCGACCATTTACCCTGAAAACTTAAGGATAAAGCAAAAACCAGTAAAAGGTATTCCCCCAGTTTAAAACTTGTTAAGGATCTTTCTGAAATAAATTTAAAGAAGGAACTGCCTATACTTATACTGGTGAGGAAAAATAACACCAATGCAGTGTTCGAAATTGTTTGACTCCAAAATAAAAATAAGAGGAGTAAACTCAGCCAGCTAAAGGTGAAAATTAAGAGGATAAAGAGGTCTTTTTTTTGTTTTTTATTGCTTGTCGGATTTATTGTTAAAGCATTTGATTCCAGAAAAGTAGTCTCCTGGCTTTTATATACTGGCAATATCCAGGAAATAAAAACAGGTATAATACTCGTAAGAAGTATTAAATAACTTCCTCCTATCAATGCATCTGCAGCTGTCAGTTTTACGGTCAAATTTGGATCTGCATTTAAGGCATATCCTATGGCTTGAAGATTTGGTGTTCCACCAATATAAAGTCCAGACAGCATTGCTCCCGCTTGTGCAAATGTTTGCAGGTCATTTTTAAACAAAAAGGCAATAAAAAAACAGGAAGCTGCAGAACTTAAAGTAGCTAATAAAAAGGAGAGGCCCAATTTTTTATATCTGCTTAACATCTTCACAGAACTACTGCCATATAGTAGCATTGGAATAGCTATTAAGATGGAAGCCTGACTGATCAAAGAGGCTACTTTAAAATACGAATTCTGTTCTTCTTTGTTGACTATACTCCAAAGGATACCAATGGCATAGCAAATTACTATTGGGCTAAGTAAATTAGAAAAAGGTACCTTATGGATATATTTTTGCACTAAATAAGGAATTCCAAATACTAAAATCCCAAAAATAAAAGATAACATACCCTTCGACTATTTATTCAACATATAAAACCAACCCCTTTAAATATCCACTTTCCGGATGAAAAATACTACTTGGATGATCCGGACCTTGCGATAAATGATGCAGGATACTGGTTTTTCTGCCCGCTTCGATGGATGCCGATAGTAAGGCATTTTGGAAAAGATTTCGGTCGACTACCTGAGAACAGGAAAAAGTAAACAATAAACCCCCAGGTTTTAATTGTTTCATAGCCATTGCATTTAGTCTGATATAGGCTTGAATGGCATTATGTCTTTTATCCATACTCTTGGCAAAAGCTGGAGGATCCACTACTAATATATCGTATAATTTTGTCTGTTGCCTCAAAAATGTGGGTACGTCAGATACAAAGGATGGGTGTTTATCTAAATCTAATCCATTTAAAATCAGATTTTCTGTTAATTTTTCAATAGCCAAGGCTGAGGAATCAACGCTTTCAACCGTGTTGGCACCTCCTTTTATACCGTAAATAGAAAATCCTCCTGTGTAACAATAACAATTTAAAATATCCTTATTTTTAGCAAGTTGACCAAGAAGATATCTGTTTTCTCTTTGATCCAGGAAAAATCCTGTTTTTTGTCCTTTTTCCCAATCTATATGGAATAAAAGCCCATTTTCAAAAATTTGGGTCTGATCTGATTTTCCCTCTTTCCAGTAACCATTTTTTTCTGGAATCCCTTCATTTTTATATAAAGTTTCCTCACTTTTATCATAGATGGAGGATATATTTAGACCATCTAATGTCTCAAAAGCTTTAATTATTTGCGCTTTATCTTTGTAAATTCCTGTGCTATGGCATTGAACAACAGCTGTTTCTCCATAAACATCTATAATTAATCCGGATAATCCGTCGCCCTCACCATTTATAAATCTGAAACAATTGGTTTCCCCATTCTTGTTCAAAATACCTTTCTGTCTTAACGTCAGGGCATTTTTAAATTTATTTAAATAAAAATTATTGTCTGGAGGAATGGATGAAAAATGCAAAAGCCTTATTCTAATACTACCTTCCTGATAATGTCCAAAGGCTAAGGTATTTTCTCTGGAATCACAAACCATTACCCAATCTCCTGATGTTATGCCAGCTTCATAACGGTCTATGGCACCTGAAAAAACCCATGGATGAAAGCGTTTTACGGGCGTTTCTTTTCCAGGTTTTAGAAAAATTTTCTTCATGTTGGTTTTATATTAATTCTCATCTTTTTTCTCGAAAGGTGAGATATTATTGGTATTTTTCCGCAAGATAATTCGATATTCCTAATAAAAAGCATTATGTATAAAGTTTACCTATTCGTTTTTTCAATATTTTATACCCCGCTTCTTTACAGTCAGCTTATTGTTACAAATCCTGTTTTTCCAAAAGAAAATGAATCTGTTTTAATTTATTTTGATGCTACACAAGGTACTGCTGGATTAAAAGACTGCGCCTGTAGTATTTATGTTCATACAGGAGTTATTACAGACAAATCTACTTCTTCTGCTGATTGGAAATATGTGCAGACTACCTGGGGTACCGTTAACCCAAATTGGGAGATGAAAAAGGTCCCAGGTAAATCAAATTTATATTCTTTTGAAATCACCCCTTCCATAAGATCTTTTTACAAAGTACCGACAGGTGAATTAATATTAAAACTCGCTTTTGTTTTTAGAAATGCAAATGGTAGTAAGGAGGGAAAAGAGGTGGGAGCTAAGGATATTTTTTACTCTGTTTTCCAAACAACAGGTCTTACAGGTATTTTGGAGGAGCCTTCTTTACCTGGAAAATTATTGAATCTATCTTCTGCCATTTCAGTTAAAGCTATTTTTTCAGCATTAGTTAATATTTCCCTAGTAGATAATGATAGTTTAATTATTGATAAATATGGAACGGATTTGATGCATCAATGGGTGCCAAAAAATTCTGGTATTCACCAAATCACTATTTTAGCAAAGGCCAGCAATGGAGATTCCCTGAAATTAGAAACAAATTTCATTGTGGTTCCTGAGCCTAGAAGATTGGCTGCTCCTGAAAATACAGTTCCTGGTTTTCAACGAATTTCACCATCCAAAATTCGTATTTCTGTAGAGGTTCCAGGTAAAAAACATCTTTTTTTGTTGGGTGAATTTAATGACTGGAAAATAAATACAGATTATTTGTTTAACTTAAATGAAGATGGCTCTCTTCACTGGATTGAAATAGAAAATGTTCCATCAAATAAACCATTTTTATACCAATTAGCCTTAAATGATCATCAGAGATTTGCAGATCCTTATGCTCCATTGGTCTTAGATCCTGTCCATGATAAATTTATATCACCGCTAACTTTTCCAGGACTACCCATTTATCCAACAGGAAAAACCTCTGGTATGGTGACATGTATTGATTCTACCTTGCATAAATATGAATGGAAAAATAAACTGGCTCAAAAAACTTTATCATCAGATTTGATTATTTATGAGCTTCATCTCAGAGATTTTTTTGATGCGCCGAATTACAAAAAATTAAAGGACACTTTGCAATACCTCGTTCGATTAGGTGTAAATGCCATTGAATTAATGCCTGTAAATGAGTTTGAAGGGAATAATTCATGGGGATATAACCCATCCTATCATTTGGCTTTGGATAAATATTATGGGTCTCCCACTTTTTTTAAGTCGTTTATTGATGAATGTCATAAAAATGGATTAGCAGTAATTCTGGATATTGTGCTAAATCATGCCTTTAGTCAAAGCCCCCTTTGCAAATTGTTTTGGGATGAAATCAATTCAAGACCTTCAGCCGATAGCCCTTGGTTCAATCAAGTGGCTAAGCATGACTTTAATGTAGGTTATGATTTTAATCACGAAAGTACATTTACCAGGAATTTTTCAAAAAGGGTGATGACTTATTGGTTAAATGAATATCAGATTGATGGTTTTAGATTTGATTTATCTAAAGGATTTACCCAGAAAAATACCCTTGGAAATACCAGCGCCTGGGGAGTTTATGATGCTTCAAGAGTAGCTATCTGGCAAGATTATGCTGATCATATTCGTAAAATAAACCCAGAAGCCCGGATCATTTTAGAACATTTTGCAGATAATGTAGAAGAGCTTGAATTGGCAAAAAGAGGTATGTTGCTTTGGGGCAATATGAATTATCAATTTAATGAGGCTACAATGGGTTATCCTTCAAATCTATCTGGCTTAGATTATAAAAAAAGAAATTTCTCTAATCCTGCACTCATACAGTATATGGAAAGTCATGATGAGGAAAGATTAATGGTTAGAAATTCTTTATATGGCAAAAAATCAGATAGTTACGACACTCGAAAGTTAAGTACCGCACTTAGACGCATGGAAATGGCTTATACGCTTTTTTCCCTTAGTCCTGGCCCAAAAATGATTTGGCAATTTGGAGAATTAGGATACGATTATTCGATAAATACCTGTGAAGATGGAACTGTAAATAATAATTGCAGGCTTTCACCAAAACCTATTCCCTGGACTTTTATAAACCAACTTGGAAGAAAAAGATTGATGGAAGTGGTTAGTTCATTAAATGGTTTAAGAACAAAGTATGAGGTCTTTAAGGAATTACCGGTTTCCTACGATCTTACTTCATTTCTTAAATTCATGCATTATAAAAACAGAGAATTTGATGCCCTTGTTTTAGCTAATACCAATATTGAGACAGGGAATATGAATATTCAAAATGTTAAAAAAGGATGGTGGTACGCCTATTTTTCAGGCGATAGTATTCAGGTTTCCCAAAATAATTTTGATTTTTTACTGAAGCCAGGTGAATATGAATTATTTACAACCGTAAAATTGCCGAGGCCTGTGTCTGGGTATATTACTACACCTAACAGAGAGGTTTTTGAATCAGATTTCGATTTTGTTTTTTTTCCTAATCCTACAGAAAGATGGATAAACTTTAAATACAGTGGTCCTAATCTTGAAAAAGCTAATTTAGTTCTTTTTGATGCCACAGGAAAACAAATTGCTTGCTTTTGGCAAAATGAAACAATTGAAAATGGGTATGTTAGCCAAATCGATTTGAAAAATTACCCGATTGGTATCTATTTTTTGAATTTATTTACTAAAGAAAACCAAAAAACTTTTTTATTGTCAAAAAACAATTAGTTTGTTCATAACAATTGTGTTATTCAGTAGATTAAAAATATAAAAAATTTATCATATAATGTATTAACAAAGTTCTGTATGTAATTGATTGTCAAAGGTTTTGAACCTTGCCAATTCTTTTGTAGATTTGCCTAAATGGTTTTGGGGAAATTTTAATAAATGAAAAGAATTTTTATTTTTTGCTTATTGTTTATTGGATATCGTTCGCACTTTATCGCGCAATCGGTTACCATAAATCTGGGTAACACCCCTGCTCATCCTTCAGCTATTTTGGAAATATTTTCAGAAAATAAAGGGATATTGGTTCCTAGGATGACGGCTGTTCAAAGGCAATCTATTCTTTCGCCTGCTATAGGGTTGGTTGTTTTTCAATTAGATGGAGTTAAAGGATTATGGTATTTTGATGGCGTTAAATGGAGAAATGAATTACCTGGTAATCAAGCAGGGGAACTTAAATATTGGAATGGTGAGTCATGGGTTTTTATCCCACCCGGTCAAAATGGTCAAAATTTAACTTTTTGTAATGGAATTCCACAGTGGGGTCCCTGCCAGGATCAAACTATTTCAGTTTTTACAAATGCGATTACTGCCATTACTGACACCTCTTTATCCATTAATATTTCTGTCAACGTGCCTTTGAGTTTGATCATTGAAAGTGGCGTTTGTTATGGTGTTTCACAGAATCCAACCGTTTTGTCACCAATTATTAAATCTATAGGTAACCTCATTGGAAATATAAATTTAAACGTTAATTCGTTGTTGAAATTAACAACTTATCATTTTCGAGCTTATGCAAAATTAAATGATGGTAGAATAATTTACGGCAATAATATCTCCTATACAACAACTAGCAGTCCAACGGCCTTGGTTGTAACAAAACCTACTACTAATATATTATCAAATGGATTTACTTTAAACGGGGAAGTACTGCTGGAAGGAAATTTCCCTGTTACTGCGAGAGGTTTTGTCTGGAGCCGGTCTCCTAATCCAATACTTACCAATAATTTAACAACAAATGGCAGTGGTAAAGGTAAATTTCAGGCTGTAATAAGTGGTTTAATTTCTAATACAATTTATTACGTTCGAGCTTATTGTATTAATAATCAGAATGTTACCTATGGAAATAGTATAGAGGTTAATACGCTGACTAGTACAGATGCTGAATTTGGTAATTTTGTTAAAGTCAATGGAGGAACCTTTAACAGAGGAAGTAATTTTGGGAATAATATTGAAAAACCTATTCATCAGGTTACGCTAAAATCTTTTTCTATAGGTGAAACAGAAGTCACTCAGGGCGTTTGGGAATTAGTAATGGGATCAAACCCTTCATTTAATTATGATTGTAATAATTGTCCGGTGGAAAATGTGAGTTGGGGAGATATACAGGAGTTTATTATAAAAATTAATGCGAAGCAAACGACTCATGTTTATCGATTACCGACAGAAGCTGAATGGGAATATGCAGCAAGAGGTGGAGCAAATGCAACTGATTTTCTTTATGCTGGTTCTTCTGATATCAACTCAGTTGCTTGGTATAAAGATAATTCAGGCAGAAAATCTCAACCTGTAAAATCAAAAAGCCCCAATGCTCTGGGTCTTTATGATATGTCTGGGAATGTTTGGGAATGGGTGCAAGATTGGTTCAGTTTTTATAAAGGCGATCCTTTAACAAATCCAACTGGACCCGCAAATGGATCAAGTAAACTCTATAGAGGTGGCAGTTTTGATGATATTTCTGAAGATTGTCGAAGTACCTACAGATATGGTAACCCGCCAGCAAGTCGTTTCAATAATTTAGGATTTAGACTCGCTTATGATTAAATATTCTTTAAAATTCAGCTTATTTATATTTTTCTATCTGTTGTCTTCTTATATTTTATGGGGTCAACTCATCATCCATGGCACTACTTTTTCAACCGATTTAAATACGAATGTAAAAGTTGATGGTCATACGATTGTTGGTCAAAATGGTTCCCTTAGTGTTCAAGGAAGTCTGGTTGTTACTGGTGACTTTATAGGTGAGGGTATTTTTCAGTATGTGAAAAAATTATCTTTTTTTGGAAATCAGCCATCAAATTTACGCTGGCAAATAGGAAATTTAGATACCCTTGAGTTATCCAAAAGGCCATTAGTTAAAACTTTCCTTCAAGGAGATTCTCTGCATATCTCTAACCTACAGTTTTCAAATGAGGATAATATCCTTTTTATTAAGGATATAGATCTGGCAATTTCAGGTGATGTTACCGGGTATAATGAAAATAACTTTATACAAACGAATGGTAAAGGATTAATAGAAAGAAGATTATCTAATATTCCTGTTATTTTTCCTGTTGGGGATGATGTAAAAGGATTTCAACCTATTTTCATTTCTACAACAACCCAGGTTGGATCTGAAACGGCAAAGGTTGGATATCTACTTACGGTTAATAGTGCGGATAATTATCCTAATAGACAACCTGTTTGGCGCATTGAAAATAATTGTCCTATTCAGATTCATTATGACTGGGGTTTACAAAATAATTTAAATGATGGGGTGTTTAGATTAAATGATCTTAGGTTAAAAGGTTGGAATGGAAATGAATGGGTGTTGATTGGTTTTGACAGCCTTATTGGGAATATTAAGGAAGGATATCTAAAAACCAGAATATTAAAGCCTGATGAATTTCAATTTTATAAATTGGAGTCTGTTGTCTTTTTTAATCTTAAAGACATCAAGCAAGGAAAAAATATAGAATTATTACCTGCTTTTCCCAATCCTTTTTCGGATGGAACAAGTCTAAATTTTAAATTAAAAGAAGAATCTTTAGTAACAATTCAATTATTTAGTCCAAATGGACAGTTAATTAAAGAAATACAAAATAAATATCTTAGTGGGTTTCACGCTGAGAAATTACCGGAGGCGCTTTTTCAGGTTTCAGGTAATTATTTACTTATCATAACAAATGGTAAGGATATTTTGCAAACTAAATTATTGAAAATCAGTTATTAATAGCCATAAGTTATCGTTCATTAAGCCATTTTAAGGCTGTTTGAGCTAAACTTTCTTCTGTGGGGAAAGGACTTTGAAGTGCGTTTAAAACACCTGAATTTTTGAGTTCTTTTGCGGTTGAGTTCCCTATTGCTAAACAATTTTTATTCTTTAGCTGATACTTTTTTGAAAAAGCAAATACATTTAAAGGGCTGGTAAAAATATACAAATCTGATTCTTCAATATGAAAATCTTGTTTTGGAATATTATCATAAATGGTCAGATTGATAATTTTTGATGCATCTTTTTGGACTATTTGTTGAATACTTTCTTTAGAATTTTTTGCTGAGGGAAAAAGAATGACCTTTTTTTTAATTAACATTGAAAATCCAATGCCAACATCATCAGGATGACCATTTCCTGAAAAATCAGCATTTATTTGATTTTTCAATAATTCCTTTGATGTCCCAAGACCAATAGCAGCCCATTTTACTTCAGGTGGAACTTTTAATTTTAAAAATTTTAATTGCTGAAAGAAAAAGTCTACGGCATGTTTACTGGAAAAAAAAATCCAGTCACAAGGTTCGATGTGTTTAAAAGGAATAGGAATCAGATCTATTAATGGCTCATCCTGAATAATAATAGATTCAATGGGTGCTAATATTTCTCTAAAATAGCAAGCTTCGGGAAGGGTTCTACTGATAAAAATACGTGGCATGGCCAAAAATTTAAGAACGTAATTTTTCAACTACCTTTTCTG
>Ga0209088_10000268_pt1 | contig 37683 bp, 53 predicted proteins | sample S_140625_EF_Meta_FD_187324 | JGI IMG/M metagenome (GOLD analysis project Ga0209088, IMG submission 187324) | Freshwater microbial communities from Lake Simoncouche, Canada to study carbon cycling - S_140625_EF_MetaG (SPAdes) (version 2) | ecosystem: Environmental > Aquatic > Freshwater > Lake ... | reverse complement strand
TGCAATGACTTGGAAAAGAACTGGTTCTCTTAAAGTTTATGTGAATGGAGCATTAGATGGTTCTATCTCTTCATCTGGAAATTACGCAAATATTCCAACAGAAAATGTTTCATTAAATGGGAATGCTGATGGAAGTTTTGCGGTTGGAAAAGATTGCACAATAGACGAAGTTGGAATTTGGAATAAAGAATTATCGGCATCAGAAATTACATCTCTTTACAACGCTGGGGCTGGCAAAAGTTATCCATTTAATTAATATGCCAAGACTATCTTTAGGACTAGGAGTGCAGAACATCCCAAAGGTTGGTGGTGGCGCGCCATCACCACTCCTTTCTGGCCTACTTGCCTACTGGAAGCTCGACACAACTAGCTGGCTAGACTCAAGCGGGAATGGCAATACTTTGGCGGTCACAAATGGGTCAAGTTCAAACATTACAATCGAATCTGGCAGAGTAACAACAAGCGCAAGGTTTAGCGCTAATGGAACATTTTTAGAAAGATCAGATTTTGAATTTCCAAATTATTGGACGATTTCCTTTTGGCAGTATAAAATTAACACTACTGCAAATTTAGCTTTCTGTTCTTTTTGGGATTTTGGATATAACGGCGGAACAAGAGTTTTTCAAATTGCTGGCGGTGAAGATGATAATAATCAATGGATCGGTGCGGGAGGTATTGATTATGGGCAATCATTTACTCCAAATGAAAACCAATGGTATCATCACTGCATAACGCAAGATTCTAGCGGATTAAATTGGTATATTAATAACTCATTTTATGTGGGAGATAATGGATATGCGTCAGCAAGGGCTGGAACTAGCCTGGCGATTGGTGCTACAGCCGCCGAGGGGGATTTTTACGCATCACAAGGAAACTATCGTATTTGCGAATACGGAGTTTGGAATCGCGCTTTGACTGGCGCAGAAATAACATCTCTCTACAATGCTGGGGCTGGGAAAACCTATCCATTTAACTAAAATGCCAATCCTACTCATTGCTCTATTCCTCTGCTCTTGCTCTCCAAGCAAAGTTGACAATAATTTGCTTCCTGTTTATTCGGACATGGGCGCAGCCGAAGATGCCGGAAAGGTTAAGCCATGAGTGATGACCAGGTCTGGAGCATAGAGGTCAAATTGGCCCGGATGGAAGAGCGCCAGGTCCAGTTGTACAAAATGGTCGAGACCAGCTTGTCAAAGTACGCGGATGTGGTAAATAGAGTTTCTGCATTAGAGCACTTCCGGACAAAGGCGCTAGCCATAGCCGGGATTATTGGACTGATCTGTTCAATAGCCTGGGACATGCTTAAAAATCGTTTAGGGAATTAGGAGAAAAACAATGGCATCACTCACAGCTGGAACAACATTTACAGACGGAGTCGCAAACGATGTAACCGCAGCCAAGCTAGGCGCGTTGGTTACAGCTGCCACGCCAACCTCCGGCCTTATTCAAGATCGTACTGCCGAAACGGTTGTTGGAACAGACGATACGATTCTAATTGGGGATGCTTCAGATTCAAATAATCTAAAGAGAATGACGGTTGCCAATCTTCTGAAGGCCCCTCTTGTCAGTACGTCAGGAACGATTGATAACCTTACGACTGGTACGACAACGTCGACAGCGCAGATTGTTACGAGTGGTACGACTGCGACATTTAATAGCACCACTGGAACCATTAATACATTAACGGCAGGAACTACAAATTCAACTTCTGCAACAATCCAGAATCTTACTTCTGGAACTACTACCTCAACAAACGCAAACATTACAAATGGAACAGTTCAAACGCTTACAGCAAGTACGCTGAGTGGAGTATTAACTGGCGGAACATATACTGGATCAGTTGGAACATCTTGCAATTTTACTGCTGGAACGATTGGAACTCTAAACAGCACTACTGGAACGATTACCAATTTAAGAAGCACTACTGGAACTATTGGTAATTTATCCACAACCTTAGCTGGTGACTTCACTATTAGTCAAGGGACGGCAACTCTTTCTACAACTGGAGCAACGGCAGGAACCTATGGTACAACTGGAATTATTCCAACAATTTCAGTTGATGCCAAGGGAAGGATTACAACCATTGGAACTGCTTCTGGTGGAAAGATTTTGCAGGTTGTTGAGGCAACATATTCTACTCAAGTTTCCACTAGCTCAACCTCACATTCTGATACTGGATTATCAGCATCAATTACACCATCAAGCGCATCAAATAAAATTATTGTTCTTGTCAATCAGAATTATTATGTTACAAGATCCGCCACAAATGCTGGTCATGCTGTTAAATTAGTGAGAACAATAGGAACAAATTCATCAGACATTACGACAACTCCTAGTGGATATGATTCGGGTTTTGTAGTTGCAAGTGGGTCGGGAGCGTCATCGACAGCATTAGCTGGCTATGTCACAATAGCTGCACTAGATTCACCATCGACCACATCTCAATGCACATACAAAACACAAGGTAGGATATATCAAATTGGATCATCTCCAATAGTTTACTACCAAGAGGCTAGCTCACCTTCAAGAATAATTTTGGCCGAGGTAGCACCATGATAAAAAAAGCAGACGCAATTTTTTCGCTTGTTCCAGATGCCGAGTTTTCCATCGTTGGATCTGGCATTGGTGGTGTTGTTACATGGATCAAGCCATCGCAAGCCCCAGTAACAGAGGAGCAGATTTTCAACGAATACAACCGCCTTGTTGCCGAAGAGCCAATGAAAATTTCCAAGGAGAACAGGTCAAGCGCGTATCGCACTGAATCTGATCCTCTTTTCTTCAAATCACAACGCGGGGAAGCTACCGAAGCCGAATGGCTATCTAAGGTAGAGGAAATCAAGCAAAGGTTTCCATACTAGGGTCTAATTTATGACCCTAACTGAAATTGCCCAATACGCAGGCGAGAAGATCGGCAAGACCGATGCCGATACGCTTACTTTCTTGCAAAAGTCAGCATCGCTGAACTATCGGCGCGTCTGGAACTTTGCCCCATGGCGCGAGAGTGTCACTAGCTCGACGTACTCAGTATCTACGTCTACCAGAACTGTTACCCTTGGATCGTTAGTAGAGAATCCTCTTTCAGTTGCATACGGTGATAGCGAACTGTTAGCAGTAGATTTGCAGACAATCATTAGCCAGGACGCAGACTTGCTGGACAACAATAGAACAGGAACACCGACTCAGTATTACTTTACAGGCCGCGGAACGTCTGGGACAGCACAGATTGACCTTTATCCGCTATTGAACACGTCGAGCACGACGCCTCTGAAGGTAGTGGAGAAGAACCAGTGCTTAACCAGGTCGAATTATGTCGTAGACTTTCCTCCGGCGTCCAACGCGATTACTGACGAGCTCAGATTGCCTCACGTTCAGCACGTTGTCCTGGCATTGACTCACGCCGACGCCCTGGAGAGGGAGAGGCAGTACGCAAAGGCCCAGGCTGTGGTGGCAACGGCCAATGCAGACCTATCTGCCATGGCTCAGTACGAAATGAGCCAGGTCGGAGGAATTAAGGTAATCACTCCGTCAAGCCTTGGTGAATTTAGCATATTAGACATATCGGTTTAGTGCTATGCCACTTTACAACGACAACCTAGACGATCTTCTAGCCATATCCGGATCGTTTAGTTTTGATGGGGGCCAGGTATCCGGAGTCACGCCAAGCCTAATTGCAAATAACCAGGCTAGCGATCTTTACAATATGACGATAAGTCCGTCTGGAATTCTCCAGACGCGACAAGGGATCGAACAAATATCTTCCAACGTCTCAAGCGGATCATCAATCCAGGGCATGCACTATCTCGACACTCCAAGCATCGAACATATTATTCTGGCGACGAACGGAACGATCTACAAAAGCACAAGTGCAACCAGCTTTTCGACGACAAACGGTACGGTCACGAGCGGGGCTGTTGATGTTGACTTCACGCAATTCAAAAACAAAATTTTCTATACGGACGGAGCTAGCGAACTTTATTATACGGACGGAACAACGTCGTACAGGCAGGGGTCGAAGGTATCTACAATTACGGTTTCAACCGAGGGCCGTGGATATACTGGGTCGACTGCGGCAGTAACAATTGGAACTCCAAATTTAAGCGGAGGAACAAATGCAACGGCAGTTGCATTGATTTCAAGCGGAACTGTATCTGGCGTCACAATTCTAAACTCAGGATCTGGATACACGTCTGCTCCATCAGTTACAATAGCTGCCCCACCCTCCGGTGGAGGACACTTTACGGCAACGGCTACAGCAACCATATCAAGCATTGCCCCAGCCGGACTTCGACTTATCCGCCAGTTTACGAATCGACTTTTTGCGGTTGGTACAGGAGACAATCGGAATACTCTCTACGCATCAGATCTTCTTGATGCCGAGGTCTGGAAATCGACGAACAGCATTATTGTGGGTGGCGACGATGGTGAGGACATTGTGGCAATTCAGCCTTTCTTTGACTTTGAAATCCTTGTGTTAAAGCCAAACAAGATCTACCTGGTAACAGCAGACCCAACAAAAGCAACGGCTGCGGAATGGACCGTTAGATTGATTAACGACAAACTTGGATGCCAGGCCGGAAGGACCACAATCTTTACAACTAAAGACGTGTTCTTCCTGTCGAGCGATGGGATAAGGAGCGTAGTAAGGTCGATGGCAGACGACTTTTATACGGTAGGAGTTCCAATGTCCGAGCCTGTAAAAGATATTATTGCGAGAATCAATAGAGGATTCATCTCGAAGAGTAACGCGGCTTTCCACAATAATAGATACTTTCTAGCGCTACCCTTAGACTCTTCGACAACATGCAATTATGTGCTCGTCTATAACACGGTCTTCGGGTCATTCGAAGGGCTATGGTCAATCAGTGCCAGCAGAATGGTGACAACGAATTTTTCTTCTGGATACACTACGAATGGGATTAAGCTAGCTGTTGGCAGCCCGACAGGACAAGTCGGGCACCTGTACGACTATCTTGACCCGGATCTTCAGGGTGATGGCAATACCAACTTCAAGGACTATGGATCGTCATACGAAAGCTATCTTGTGACAAAAGCGTATGACTTGGACGACAAGGTGTCGAAGAAGTATGGGTCGCACTACGAGATTGAATACTACTATTCGACGGCAACGAACTGCACAATCCAAATGAAACGCGAATCTGATTCGCAGTACGTCACGATTGGATCTGCGGTTGACACGTCTACCCCAGGAGGATTAACATTGCCTTTCACGCTTCCGGCTACTCTGTCGGCCCAAACATACAACTTCCGGGCAGACAGTCTTCGGTCATACCAAAAGTGGCGGAACATGAAGATCAAGATGCTAGCCCCATCCAGAAAACTTTCGATTAGGCAGATCACGATCGCGGCCAATCCGGACACGATTGAAATCCAAAGCAACATATGACAGCGGTCGAATATATAGAACTATCGGGCGTCCCGGAGTCGAGATGGCCTAACTTTAGGGAGTGGTTTAAGTGGCACCAGGACAACTACCTGGTTGGAATTGCCAAGGACGGAGACAAGATCTCTGGGGTGGCAATTGCAAGGTGCTTGCATGAGAACGAAGAACCTATACATTATGTACATAGGCAAGACGGAAACACTGCATTTGTAGACTTGACGGTCACCTCTACAGATGGTAGTAGTACACCTTATAGCCGTTTGGCTATGAAGACATTATTGTCTATACTCTGGAGCAGATTTGGCCCGAGGAAGAATATTGTTTTTAATAGGGGTGGGAAAAGAAAGGTTTACGATTACATGAAATTTATGCGAAAGGCACTACTATAATGGGAGGCGCTCCATCAATTCCAGCACCACCACCCCCGCCCGACCCGGTAAACGCGGCCAGGGCAAATGAGCTTTACTACCGTTCGTCGCTTGAAACATATATCGCGAATCAGGGTGACGTAGCTGCACTCGAACAACGTCTCCGAGAAAAGTACAATCCTCGCCAGCGTGAGCTTGAGCGCCAAATGTCGGCGCTGGATGCGCAGCGAGCCGCACAGACAGGGCTCCAGGTTGAGCGTGAGTATGGTTCGCAAAGGTCTCTCGAAGCATTGCGCAGACAGTATGAGACAAATCCAAACGCGTTTGCGGTACAACGCGGACTAGGGGCTCAGGCCGCGACTCAGTATGCTCGCCTTTATGGGCAACCAGCAGAGGCTTCTGTTCCTTATGAGGTAAAGAAATCTGCCGGAGCAAAAGAAGCAAACTATTTAACAGGGTTAGCGTAATATGGCAGCAAAAGCACCAGCACAAACAGCAGAACAAAGAGCGGCCTACATTAAGGACACTCTAAAAATCGATCCAGAAATCTTTAAGGCATCTGGATACAATATTGCTGCTGCGACTAAGGCAGCTCCAGACATAACTAGATTGCAATCAATGGGGATGACGGACTTCTCGTCCTCTGTAAATGCAAAGGGTGTATTTAATAAAGCCAAGGCCGAAGAAAGCCTAATCAAGGACGTATATAAGCTAGATCCGGCTGAATATAAGTCGAAACCAACAACAGTGGCAGACACAACCAAGCCAAAGGTTTATGACAGTAAAACAGGGAAGTCAGATTATCCAAAAATAACAATTCAAGGGTTCGACATTGCAAAGGCAAATAAAGAATATCAATTTCAACAACCGAAAATTACAAAAGTATCTGAGCTAGAAAAAAAGCCAGACAATTTACTACAGGCATTAAATTACTACACAACCGCGTTGAGCGCGGCCCAGAAGGTTGGGGTAAACAATCTTAATTCCACCGACGCGCAAACGCTAAAGGACGCGGCTAGGCTCGTAAGAGATTTTAAGACCGGGAATTTAAGTAAAAATGCAATAGATATTATTGATAAAATTGGAGACGTTGAGTCAAAACTGAATCAAATAGAAGCGCAAAAAGAAATTGTCGCTCAATCTAAAGCCCAAATTTCAAAGTATAAAAATAATAGTTCTCAGCAACAATCACAAAAAGGACTTGCATTTGAAGAAGAAAAGAAACTAACAAGATTACTTGCCGAGGCGAGTCAGGGAGCCCCCCAAATTGCGGAGCTTGTAACAAGAGTAAACATTCAGGACCTTTCTCCTGGAATTGGAAAAATTCCAGAAGAGGACATGAAGGCGCTGGACAATGCTCTTGCAAATTTAAAGTTTGACGTAGCAACAAAAGAAAGCGGAAGCAAACTTCTTGGCAAGCTGAACATCAATGTCACCGATCAGCAAATCTTGGATGACATTAATTCTAGGACAAAGGCAAAGTACGACGAGCTCTACACAAAGGCAAACTCTATAGCTTCTGATTTAAAGAGTCAAATTGACGAGGCGACTCAGTACGGAAAAGATCTTCCGGCTGGCGACAGGAGGATTGATCTTAACAACAAATTTATAGCTGATCTTCAGTCCAAGCTAAACTCTGTCAACGAAGACGTCGCAACGACAAAGGGTCTAGTTGATAACTACAAGCCAACAACAGTGGAAGAGGGTGCTGGTGTTCTGAAAACTTTCCGAGAATCGCTCCTGCTTCCAGAGCAAAGAATGATGGACGAAATAAGGCAGATCGACCCAGCGACTGCCGATATGATTGGCAACCTTACAAAGGGATACGCTGAACTGGCAAAGGCCGATATTGGCGAGACGACAGATCCGGCTACAGAGGCTTTACGCAGGGACATTCAGGACAAACTTACTGCACAAGTTGCGCTAGGATCTCAACTCGACGCCGAAGAGCGTAGGCAGTACGAGCAAGCAGCCAGGGGAGCACAGACTGCCAGGGGTAACATATTTGGAGTTGCCCCAGCCGTTGAAGAGGCTGTTACGACCGGGCTTGCTGGTGAGGCCAGGATGCGGGAAAGGCTCGGAGCAGCGTCCAGCTTCCTGTCTTCCGGTCAAAGCGTGACAGACGCGCTCAGAAGAGATAAGGCATTCCGCGAGGCCGCAACGCTCAATAGGCTTGGTGCGGCTGCTGACTTTACCGCGTCCGGAGCCACCATGTACAATATGGCAAATCGCCGGGCTGCGGAACAAAGTGGAGGACTTGCCGCACTCGTTGCAGGGGCCGGGACAACGACAACAGGAACATTCGGTGGAGGAACGACAGCAAACATCCCATACATGTACGTCGATCCGATGGCAGGATTTAGGGGCGCCCAGAATGCTACTGCTCTTTATGGTAGCGAAGCCGATTACCTGGCGAGGACTTACGGTGCCTACGTTCAGGCCCAGGCGACTACGAACGCGGCAAATTCCACTCCGCAATATCTTAATGCTGGAGCCAACATTCTTAGTGGCATAGGCGGACTAGCCGGGCCAAAGGGATTTTTCGGATAAAGTTGATTAATTAAGGCAATAATATTATGGCAGAAGTTCAAAGACCGCTAATCACACTACCCTGGAGAGAAGACTACTACAGGAGAGAAGAGCAACGTCAGGCACTAGAAGACCAAGATCGTCAACTCCGCGTCGAAATGCTGAAGCAGAAACTTTATCCAGAGCAGGAAGCAAAGCGAGTTGGTCAAGCACTAATACAGTCTTCCGACCCTGTTGAACAGGCCGCGCTGATGAACAGACTCGCCGAAACCACAGGGACAAGGACAGCGCCAGGAACTAGCATCGTAGTCCCGGCTGGGCTTCCAGAGGAACTTGTCGACGCATATGTAGATCGCCAGGTCAACAAAGTTAAGTATTATAAGGAAAAGGCAATGATGGAGCCAGATCCTGAGAAACGTAGAATTATGATGAGCGTTGCCGATGCTGGCGAGAAAGCCCTAGTCGCTAAAGGCAAGGAATTGACACAGGCAGATTTTGCGTTTGAGTCAAATATCCGTGAAGCATACCGCATGGCGGACGAGCTCGAGAATACTGTTAAAAAGTATGGAAATTTTGAAACCATGGACCCGGAGGGGTCCGCAACACTAAAGCAAATTCCTTACCTATTCGCAGTATCTTTGGCGAAGGTCCTTGATCCAGGATCTGTGGCAAGAGAGGGCGAAGTTGAGGCGGCCAGGAAGTTTGCCATTCCGATGGGAACAACTCCTGTATCTGTTGGTTTTAATAATCCAGTCACAGGGCCTACAACAGCAACAACACTCGCTGCAATCAAGAGCATGAGGACAAGGCTCAAGGCAAGGGCTGAAGACTATAAGAGCATTGCCGGTAGAACAGTCGAGTTGCCAAAGTCGAACCAGGACGATCAAGCGCAAGGTCAGCGACCGAGACAGGCTGGGCAACAGCAGGCACCACAACAACCCGCGCAACGTCCAATGAATCCCACAGGATTTGGCGGATACGATCCTCGCACTCGCAAGGTAATTCAAAACCGCTAGTCGGTCATGGCCGACGAAATCATCCAGGACCCATTGGAGGCAGCAAATTATTTGCTGCGCCAGTACCGCGACAATCCGAACTTTGAGTTTACCGAAGAGGAGGCGTCGCTAGTTCATAATGCCTACCAGGGTGGAGTTTCATTTGTAGATTCAAGGCCAGTACTGGACGAAGCCTCTACCGCATCATTCCTTCGCTCTCAAGACGAATCAGATCCAACATTCGTAGCTAGCGAAGATGAGTTCTCAATTCTAAAGGCTACTGAGCCGAGTGCTCTGAATAGGATCAAAGAGGGCGCAGTTGGAGCGGCTGAATATCTTGGCCCTGTAATTTCACAGGGAGCGCCGGAGTTACTGCAAACAGCTTCAAATCCGCTGTCCCCGAAACTTGCTGGAACGGTTCTTGAGGCCGCGGCGAGGGGCACAATGGATCTCGGAACAATGGTTGCCGGGGCGTCGAAGTTTATTGAAAAAGCTCCATATATGGCAGCCGGGGCATTGGGATTGCAGAACGATTACAAGTCGTACCTAAACCAAAAAACAATCGATCAAAATTATCAGATGGATGCGATCGATAAAATCAATGCGAAAAGGGCGCAAGGTAAGAGCGTGATTGGCTTGCCGGAAGGAGCATTTGCGCCAAAAGCTGCGGAGCTAGGAAGCATGTTCCTGGACCCTACAATTGCGATTCCATTTGTTGGGCCAGAGGCAAAGGCTGCGTCTGTTGGTGGAAGAGCACTCAGGGCGGGGACAAGAGTTGCCGGGGGGATCGAGACAGCAGCTAGAGCAACAGGAGGAGCAATTGACTACGGAGTCGAAAAGGTTGGGCAAGGAATCCAGCGTGTTCTTCCCGGAGTAACCGCTCCAAAGACTGCCGGAGCAATTGCCACAGGAGCGGCCGCGATAGGTATCCCCGGGGCATTCCCGATCGGAGCCAAAGTTGCAGGAGTTAGGGCCGGGGCGGAGATTGCCGAACGCGGAGCCCAGGCAGTCCGGATTGCGGGGGAAGAGGCGATGACAGGACCGTCCAGGATGACCATCATGGAGCGCGTCGCGAAGAACCAGAAGAATCCTGAGTGGCTTAGAAAGGCCGCGAACACATCGATCGTATCTTCTCCGATCACGCAAGGGGCCGCGGAACTTGGCCTGGAGACAGGCAAGGGCGCTGTCAAATCTGCGGCCGTCGGCGCAGGGTTGGGCTATGTTGCGTCGGGGGGAGAAGAAGAGGGGATCGGAGGCGGATTGGTTATTGGAGGAGGTCTTGGAGGACTTGGCGGAGCGGTCAAGGGAGTCGCAGCGATCCCGGCAAAGAAGGCGCTCGCAAAGCAGGGTGACGTCAACAGATTGTTTGCAAGGCAGGCGGATCTTGGCCTAGACGTAAACAAGATTGCCGACTATGTCCGCAAGGATAATCGTCCATTCCTGGACGCCGCGACGCTCCAGATGATGGCACCGGACGTACAGGTTGAATTCCACGGTCGCGATTCGTTCATGATGCCCGAGAATGCCGGGATCAACGCGGCCGGAGTTGTTAAGGGAGTGCAGGACAAGAGCGGTAAATTCAGACTGCTGATTAACATGGACGACAAGAGGTCCACCGGAGACACGGTGAGACATGAGATTTTACACGCAATTCAGAAGTCTCCTGCGATCAATAAGTCCGAGGGTCGCATGGCAGTCATGACTGAGTACGGTGAAGAGGGTCTTCGCAGGAGGGGGAACGAGTACGCCAGGAAACTTCTTGAGGGTGAGCGCCAGGGCAGAGGAGCCCCAACCGAGGCCGAGGTACGAGCCAAGGCGAACGAACTAAGAGAAGCGTCTCAACGGTCGGAGCCTGGAGCCGGGGATCTTGATTGGATCGCGGACGAGATCCTGGCGGAGCAGTTTGTGGGCGAGTCCCGCGGTAGGGATCTTGACTCACTTCGTCGCAGAACACTGCCTGGGACGAATCTCTTATCTCTCCAGGAAGGATTCTTGGCCCCTGTTGGAAGGCTTTTGAATAAGTTCGGGATCGATACGACAGGGCCCAAGCCGACAAATATTGACACGCTATTCAAGGACAACCCCCTGGTTCCGTCCAAACAGCTTCGAGAGTTGACCTCAAGATGGTTCCGGGACCGTGACAAGTATCTTGACGGACTAGAGAAGGCAGAAAAGCAGAAGGACGTGACGCTAGTTCCGGGGCCTGGCAACAGGAACCTGGCGAACAATCCAGCGATCCAGTTCACTCGCAACAGGAAGACAAATCTCGAGGAGAACGATTTTGCTGTCAGGTTCCCGGACGGCACTGTCCGAGCTAAAGATCCGGCATCGATCCTGGCAGTTGACAAGGCCAGGGTGGCGGACGTTGGGCGCCTCTACAATCCGGACGCTGTCCTGGAGCGCGGGAGCCCTGAGTTTGGCGTCAAAATTCAGTCTGACGGCAAACCATACGTTGGGGGCAATACCCTCCCAGAGGGATTCTTTAACCTCGACAGTTTTAATGATTTCACAAAGGAAGTAGCTAAGACCCTTCAAGATAGCCGCCAGGAGGGTAAGACACATTCTGTCTGGTACCAGAAGGTCGGCACAGGCGAGGATGGCAGTTGGGCTCAGTCTGTTAAGCGCGGATTAGGCAACATTAAGGTTGGACAATCCGAGATCGCGTTCCTGGGCTGGCGCCTATCTAAGGCCGGGAACATCTTGGCCCAGGCGGTGGACATATCTGCTCTTCGCGGTCGCATGCTTGATTTTGCCAGGAGTGGCAAGGGCCGGATCAACGAGGTGTGGGGCGGAGACTTGGCATCTTACGAGAAGGACGTCATGCAGTACCTGGACAACCATGCCAACGAAAGACCCGGAGAGACAGGGATCGGGATCGATAAGCGCAACGCGATCAACTATCTGTTCGGGATCACGAACGAGGCAAATAAAAACGCGAATCCGATGTACGCATCCGAAGGGCGACCCCCGGGGAGCCTGGTCAAATCTTATCGCCTGGACCGCATTGCCAACTCTCGCGATACCGGGCGCACAGGATTCTTCTTCGACTACCAGAAGCAGGCCGCGAACTTGGCGCCCGGAGATTACTCAATGGCTATAGCGATTAGGGACATGATGCCTGACATAGCTGACGCCGACCAGGTAAAAGCAATACTAAGGCCAGGGAAAGCAAAGGGAGTCAACGAGGAAGACCTAAAGTTTAGTGGGGTCATGGATCAAATCGATAAACTTGCGTCCGAAGGAAATGGGAAGGTTCGCAAGGAAGACATGATGAAGTTTTTGACAGGCGAAGGTTTTACCAAGATTAAGGAAACAGTTCTTAAAGACTTCTCAATGGAACCGTTGTCTGCCGAAGAATCGAAAAGACTAAAATTTCTCGAGTCTGAATATGAAAAAAAGCCGATGGGAAGTGTTTATGATAAGTTTGGACCGTACAAGGAATTAATAGATCTGCAAAACAGAAGAGATGAAATTGACTACATCAAATTAAAAGATTTGTCTGTGCAAAAACTTCGAGAATCAAAAAAAGCTACGACGAAGGAAGAGAAACGAAAGCTGGCCGACGAATCTCAACACTTGTTTGCAAGGGGAGACAGGCTTGAGGGTTTAATGTCGGAAGACAGGCCGAATCAACCACAATATTCCGGATATCAAGTTCCTGGAGGGACTAAAACAGAAGAAATTATTCTATCCAAGCATCTTCCAAAAGAAACAACATCTGCTGAAATAAGATTTCCGTCCAGGGGATTTGCGGAAGATTTTCTTGGCGATGTAGCTGCCCTTGGGTACGAAGACCGGGAGTACGGAATATCGGATGCAAATCCAATGGTTGTTGAATGGGAGGGCAGTATTCCGCCAAAACTTCTGAAACTATTTTCCCAATATGGGGCGGCCGTAAGGTACAAAGGAAATGCGATATCTGGAGAGATTTTTCATGCCCCACACTATGGGAAAGAGGGAATTGATTCTATTGCCACAGGAAGGACAAACGTAAGAAAAGATGCATCGTCCAGGACAATCAGATTTATAGAAGAGATTCAAAGCGACAGGCACCAGGAAGGCAGAAAATATGGGTACATGGAGGACACTGGTCTTTTCAAGGTCGGAAAAGAATTAAAAGAAAAATACGGAAGTCCACTTGTTTTTGAAGAATTAAGCGGAGAGGACGCCGTTAAATTAATGAAAGCCGAGGCCGAGAATAAGGCTTCTGCAAACAGAATGACGGATAAAAGCATCCCAGATGCTCCGTTTCGCAAGGATTGGCCGATCCAGGTATTCAAAAGAATACTTGAAAGAGCAGTTGATAGCGGGGAAAAAGCTGTTGGATGGACAAAGGGAGCAACTCAATTCCAAAGATGGGGAAGCGAGCGTGTGGATTGGAGGGAATTTAACGAAGAAGGAGTTAAGGGATATTTGGTGCAATCAAGAAATTTCACAAGAAATGATGGTCCTGTAAAAGATTTGGGCGACAACCCAATGGTGAGGCTTGTGAAAACAAAAGAAGATTTGGAAGCTGTGATTAAAGCATCCGGAATTTCAGACGAAAACAATGTTTTCTCAAATAAGGTTTGGAAGAAAATGCAGGAAACACCGTCTGGAACATCGATGCCAAGAAAAGAGGGAATGGAGAAATTTTACGACGAAGTGCTTCCGGCGGAAATCGGTAAGTACATGAAGCAGTTTGGCGTCAAGGTTGGAGAGTCAGAAATTAAAGATAATGTATTAAGGGAACAAGTCCCAATCTGGTCGGTTGACATTACTCCCGAAGTGGTTGCTGGAGTGCGTAAGATGCAAGCAATTGAAAAGGAGTTTTCTGCATACGGACAGGGCAAGCCAAAATCAAGCATTCTTGGCGAAGAGCAGAAGCAATTTGCCCCGGCAAGCCCGGAAGAGGTAAAAGACGAAGAGTTTTGGGTCAGTCAGAGGAATCCGAAGGCAGTAAAGGCAACAGAGAATCCACTAACAGAGAAGCTGACGATTGGCCTGGACGTCATCCTGAAAGACAAAGAACTAGCAAAAAAACAGGCAGATCTTATTAAGAATTACCCTGGCTTTAGTCCAAAGAGCAAAACGACCGAAGGAATCCTTGGGGAATTCGTCGATCACGTTAAGGGCAATCTTCTATACCTTTACGACTCCTTTAAGCCGGAACTGCGCGACGAAGCAAAGAAGTGGTACGACGGAGCCAGGAAAATTTCCGAGGAGTGGGCTGGCAAGTATGGCACTAATACCAGGCAGAATGCCGGTGTGCTCGCAGTCTTGTCGCCACAGAAGGATTGGTTTATGAATGTATCCCTGGCAAACAGGGTTATCGACATTAATACCAACAAGTCGAAAGAAGTATTTTCTCCCGAAATGTTTAATTGGCTGAAGTCTGATCCCAAAAGAGCGATCCTGGCAAAGGCTGCAAAGAAGAATTTGCTGGGCAAGAGATATGATCAGATCAGCGACACATTTGACAAGGCAGTGTTTTTAAGGGCCTGGGACGAGGTAAACAATTCTAGGTCATTCGACGTCTACAGTCCGAACGGACAGACTCTTGGCAAAAAGCTCAACGACGACGGAAGCGAAGGGAAGGTGGCATGGGGATCGTTCCCACAGATCGAGAAGGGCATTAGCATTCTTGGGAATGGCGCAAGGGAAAACATCCACAACCAGCTTGGCGAAGAGCATAAAGTCAGGAACTTCTTCAACAACATTCTCCAGCCAAATTCCAAATTTGGAGACGTAACAATTGATACGCATGCAGTCGCGGCCGGGCTACTCCGGCCACTGTCCGGTGGGTCTACGGAGGTGCTTCACAACCTTGGCGGAGGGCCCTCATCTAAAATCGTCGGAGCCTCTGGAACCTACGCGCTATTTGCCGAGGCTTACAGGAACGCAGCGAAGGAGCGAGGAGTGCTCCCGCGGGAGATGCAGAGCATAACCTGGGAGGCAATCCGTGGCCTATTCAAGCCGACGTTCAAGGGCCAGGCCAAGAATAAAGCATTTGTCGACGACGTCTGGAAGAGCTATACTAAAGGAAAGGTAAAAATAGATGAAGCAAGAGATACAATCAACAAATTCGCAGGAGGAATTGAAGACCCTAGCTGGGCAAGACGGAGCGGTAAGGTTCCTACTGAGGGAGGGACTACCCCTAACGCGGGAGAACTACCTGAGCGTGGCGTGGCCCGACAGGACGGTGACGGACGAACTGGACGCGGAGTTCGAGGCGCAACTGCCGGAAATGTTCAGACTCAAGACCTCGAATCAGCAGTAAAATCTAGGTTAATTAAAAAACAATTGGAGGCCAAAAAATGACCTCACTCGACGTCGACGTCTCTCCATCTGGAAATGAAACCAGTAGTGTTTTGGGACGCGTCAATAACTGTTCCTCCCCTTGTGACGAATCCTCCGTAGGAACTGTCAGCATCCACAATCATCTTTCTGTTCAGAATCACACCTCCGTAGGAGCCGGATGCAGTTGTGATCATTCTTCCGTTGATGTACCCGGCGTACTCACCACCGGAAGTCTGGATGATATCCCCGGCGAAACAGTGACCGAGTGATAAGACGACCAGCAATAGGATTTTCTTCATGGCAAACATTCTAACACAGATCCCCGAACTAAGCGCAAGCAGAAATTTCACCCCATTTGGGGCCGGGGAATTCGACAGGCAAAACGTATCCAGACCGATGCGGGAGCCACAGAAAGCAGGGTGGACCGACGAGAAGGGTCAGCGCCTGGTCGCAATGTCTGAGCGCATGCGGTCCGCGGCGACGATGGACGATATCCGTGCAGAGACAGCACAAAGAGCAATGGAGGACGAAGTGACTAAAAATATTATGCAAGACCAAAACCTAGTCGGGCCCAAGGTTCCGAAGAACGAATACGACTCAGCCCTGGCAACGGTTGACATGGAGGCCAGGAAGGACAAGTCCGGGAACGTCATGGTCTACAATCTCCCTTCCGGGGATATGGGCGGGAGTTACGAGGTAGCCGGGATCAATGACAAGTATCATCCCGCGGCCGCGCAGATGCTGAAGAATCTTCCGCCCGAAGAGCGTCGGGACGCAGCTGCCAGGTACGTCGTAGAATATACCAAGCCTTTCACGTCTAAACTTCCTGAGCCTTACCGACCCTTCTTCCAGGACCTGGCATTCAACCGCGGGGTCGGAGGGGCGACAAAGTTCCTGCAACGCGCGATCGGGGTGAAAGATGACGGAGCCCTTGGGCCTCAGACGCTCAAGGCCCTGGAGGGATTGAACCCATCAGAGGTAATGAGGAACGTTTCCGTCGAGCAGATGACCTACGAGAGAAGGCTTGCGGAGCAGGACCCGGAACGTAAAAAGTTTCTCAATGGTCTCCAGAATAGAGTCTCGAACAGATATCGACTTTTCGGGAATGCTCCAACCGGGTAATCGTCAGACAGGAGCGGTAGGAGTTGCCAGGGTAATCGCAGGACTCCTCGCTTCCGGGTGGAATGTGTTGACCCCATTTGAGGACAACGCCGGGTACGATATTGTTGCGGAGAAAGACGGCACATTCAAAAGAATCCAGGTCAAGTCGTGTGGCGCCCCGCGGCTGCACAGCAGTGGCAGAAGGGGCCCGAGCTACAAGTTCAGCACCGGGCGCGGAGTCGACAAGAGGAAGTACGGCAAGTGCATTGATTTAATATTCCTAGTCGCGCTGGACAAGGATTTGCTGTGGGTATTTGATTCAAGAAAAATGAAAGCGACACGTTCCGCGTCTCCAGAAGACTCAATTGCCTGGATGAGTTTGTCGAAGATATAGCAAGTCAAGCTAATTAATAATCCCCAAAAATAATGTATTGACCTGACTGCCATGTTTCTGGCAGAGTCCGGTGATCTTGAAACAAGGAGGTCACCATGGGCGGAGGGAAAATGTCACGCAACAAGGGGAAACGCGGTGAACGCGAGGTTTCGAGCCTGCTCAGTGAGGCTGGATGGAAGGCTAGGCGCGCCCAACAATTCTGCGGGTCTCCGGATGGCGGAGCTAGTGATGTACTGGTCGAATCAGAACTCTGGCCGTTCCACGTCGAGGTCAAGTACTGCCAACAAACCAAAATTTACGATTGGATGCAACAATCTTCCAACGATTCAAAAACTGGTAAGACGCCTATCGTCTGTCATCGAAGAAATCAAACAGGATGGCACGTCACAATGAAATTTAAGGATTGGATCGATTTAGTAAACAATAGTCTTCCGATCGTGTTGCCAGCAGTCACGCACGCAAAAGACATTCATCAGACTTCACCTCAGATAAACCCAAATAAACCATAAAAGGAGACACACATATGGCATTAGTACTCAGCGAAAAAAGCACAAAAGAAAGACCGATCGTAGAAGCGGGAGCGCATCCTGCAATCTGCTATTCGGTAGTTGACATGGGAACCCAAAAGAGCACCTATCAAGGTGAGACGAAGGAGTTGAAAAAGATCAGGATCGCGTTTGAGATCTGTGATCAGAACGACGACTTCGAGCAAGTAGAGAATGGTAAGGTCACCATCATCAAAAAGCCGTTGGTCTGTTCCGCGGAGTTTACCGCGTCGATCGGACCGAAGGCGTCGCTTCGGAAGTTCGTTGAAGGCTGGCTAGGGTCGGCGCTCAACGCCAAGCAACTCGCCTCATTCAAGGTGACGGACTTCCTGGGCAAATCAGCACTGCTCAATGTAGTTCACAAGGTTAGCCAGACGTCCGGCAAGACCTACGCTGCGATCGGATCGGCATCCAAACTGCCAAAGGGCATGGTCGTTCCTGAGCGCGTAAACAATCTTGTCTCATACGAGATTGAACAGGGCCAGGGTGGCGAGTTTGTCAACTTGCCCAAGTGGCTCCAGGAAAAACTCCTGCTGTCGAAGGAACTCGGTGGGGTAAAATCGACCGTAGCGACCGACGACGGAGCACCGTTCTAATGGCGCTGGAACTCTCCACTCATTCGGAAACGCCAACGAGATTGGTGACCGCGGAATTCTCCGCGCACTGGTACTCGACTGACGGAGAGGCTTACCACACGGTCCCGGACGCGTCAGGATTTGACCGTCCCACGACGCTCCGGGACGTGAGGAAATTAGCCAAGGAAGGAATTGATCTTCTTCCGTCGGTCACTTCGGTGATCAAAGTGAAGGACGCCCCCCAACTCAATGCATGGAAAATAACTCAAATCCTACTCGCAGCCGACGAGCGCCCGAGACTTCCCGGGGAGACCCTGGAAGATTGGGCGTCGGCAGTTGAGGAGTTGAGCAAGGCAGTGACCAAGAAGGCGTCGAACCATGGCACTGCTATGCATGATGTCCAGGAGAGACTACTTCCACTACTGCGCGAGAAGAAGGAGCCTGTATCCGTAAAGGATATTGAGATTCGCGAGGATCTACTGCCCTTCGCGGAGCACATGGTGAAGTGGATCAACTCCGAGGTCGTCTCCTCCCATTGGGAAGAGAAGGTGCTGGTCGGTGCTGGATACGCCGGGAAGGCGGACGCGCTGATCGATCACTCCGAGTATGGCACATGCCTAATCGATCTGAAGAACAGATCGTTCGACCCGGAGAAGGTGACAGCATCTAGGCGCCCGATCTATGCGCACGACGCCATGCAACTAGGGGCCTATAGGAAGGCCCTTGGTAAAGAAGTGCACTGCATGTCGGTGATACTATCGTCCAAGACTCCGTCCGCTCCCTACGTTTACAAGTGGAGCGAGCAGGAGTTGGAAGATGGCTGGAGTGCTTTTCAGCACTGCCTGGCACTGTGGTGCTTTGACAAGAAATTCAAACCAAAAGGTGTGGCTTAAAAGGAGGAAAAAATGAAACCAGGACTATACGCAAACATTCACAAGAAGAGGGCCAGGATTAAAGCTGGCTCGAAAGAAAGAATGAGGAAACCCGGATCTAAAGGAGCGCCGACTGCGAAGGCGTTTGAGCAGTCAAAACTAACAGCAAAGGAGGTTGGTTATGGCCGATAGTCCAGCATGGCAAAGGGCCCTGGGTAAGAACCCGGAAGGTGGGCTGAATGAGGCCGGACGTCGTAGCTACAACCGCGCTACAGGCGGGAACCTAAAGGCCCCGGTCAGCAGGAAGCAGGCTGCCCGATCCGAGACCTCGGCTGCGAGGCGCAAATCTTTTTGTGCTCGCATGTCTGGCATGAAGAAGAAGTTGACCTCGGCCAAGACTGCCCGGGACCCAAACAGCAGGATCAATAAAAGCCTGAGAAAGTGGGACTGTTAATATGGAATCAATCATGGAAGCAATCGATTCGCTGGGCACAGCAGTCCGCGAACTCCAGGAGGGGCTCCCGGTCAAGGATCATACAGGACCAACGATCGAAGACGTAGCTACCTATGCGAGCGGTGTGATCAGAAAGATCATGAACCGCGGGTCAAACAAGTCTAGGTTTGGCGAGTGGTTCCACAAGAACTCACTCCGCTACAATTCGGACCGGGCGATTGCCCACATGACCCGGGCGATGCAACAGATCGATGGCAACGTGTCTTCTCCGGACGGTTTAGGCGAGACATGCATTGACCACCTAGAGCGCGCACTGGTCCGGGCCGTGTTCACGCTCTACAAGGCCAAGGAGGGGAAGATACGGTAATGGTCGGGAACATTATCGAATTCATCTTTTTGGTTGGACTCGCCACAACGATCGTACTTGTACTTGTGCCGATCGTTTGGGTCGTCATGATCGTGTTCGGCAAATTTGACAACAGCCTAAAAAGTAAATGACAACAAAAAGCTCCAGCATCCACGTCGGCCCGGAAACCAAAACATGGGAAGATCCACTTGCCGTGTTTCTGCATAAAGACGAGTCGACGCGGATGGAGCGCATCATGGAATATCTTTCATGGGAAAATTACAGGCTGCATCAGATCATCCAAAGATTTATGGATGAGAGGAAGTCGACATGATCTTTGTCCAGTGGGGCGAAAGATACTACGCGGTCACTTCTAACGGAGATGTGTTTGATTCTACCGGGAGGCTGGCGATCATCCCGGAGGGATTAAAGAAAGCAATTAAGGAGGTAGGCATCCATGAAGAGGCAAATAGTAACAGTTAGTTGTCAGTTGCCGGAATGGTTTGAGAAGCATTCCCTGCCAAGGATGGAAGAATCATCCAAGCGATGGGATGCCAATCTTGTGGTCATTAAGCCGGAGAAGCCGATCGGACTGCTAGCCAAAATGTCGCTAGTCGATGCGGTGCAGAATGCCGACAGGACTCTGTTTGTCGACAGCGACGTATTGATTTCGCGCGAGTGCGTAAACCCATTCGAGACTTTTCCCCAGGGACACTTCTACGCTTGCGCCGACGCGCCTCATGGTGACCAGCTACATTGGGGCCGGGCCAACGAGATGATCCTATCCCAGGCACTGCTCGGATCGGTCAAGTGGACCCAGGGCTATTTCAACACCGGGGTGATGGTGTGCGACAAGCAACATGCGGGCGCCTGGGCAAATTTCGTGTACGCACCGTTCGCGTTCCCGGAACAGACTTTCACCAATTACCGGGCCAGGATGCTCGGTTACTCCGTTCGTTTCCTGAGTTGGGAATGGAATGCGATGGAGATCAATACGCCGAAGGACAAGAAGCAGTCGGACGGATTCATGCCACACGCAGCCGGGATCTACGGAGATGCCAGGGCGAAGTGGATTGAGGAAATGGATAAGGTACTACCATGAGAATATTGACCCTAAAAGATCCTATGATGCTGGACGATCGTCTACATCATCCACACGATTCAATCGTAGTCCCGGACGAGGTCCGCGGGGTTCCTGGTACACATGCCGACGCCTACACGATTCCTTACCGGGTTGGTTGCGCCTCTGGCGGATACGCGGCCCTGTACCGCGGTGGAGCGATCGGGGATCAGTTCATCGCCATGGGCATCGCCAGGGCAATGCAACACTACGAGGGAGACGGAAGGATCGAGGCTTACGTTCCTCAACGGCACTTGCCACTTTGGGAAGGATTCACCGGAGTCAGGGTAATGCCGTTGGCTCCTACGATTGCCACCTGGAAATCTTACAGGGGCCACGTCTGCCTGGACGATATCCTGTCAAAGACAGCGCACCTGGACGGAAACGTTTACGACTACGTCTACAGATCCTGGGGCGTCGAGGTTGACGATCAGTTTAAGAAGCCATACGCAAAGCTGATGGAAAAGGATCAGCATGAGTTAGCTACGATAGGATTCGACGTTCCTGGACCGTTCCTGCTCTACAGCATCAGCGGATCTAGCTTGTGGAAGTCTTACCCAACATACGAGGCCGGGCTGTTCATTAAGTCTTTCTTGAAGGAGAACAAGGACTGGCACGTTGTGGCAGTTGGTCACGACGATCCTCCTTTGTCCATCACGCACCAGAGGCTCGTCAATCTCCAGGGAAGACTATGCAACGTCAGGACGCTACTGCACCTGGCTGCGCGTTGCGACATGGCAGTTTGCCCGGAGTCGGCGATCATGCACATGACAGCGATATTCGACGCGCCAACCGTAGGACTGTACGGACCCTACGGACCTGAGCACACGTCGAAGTACTACAAGTATGTGAAGCCAATCTTTCCTAAAGATGTTTGTCCCCACGCCCCATGCTCGGTGTACGAGCAACCCAAGGACAAATGCAAAGACGCGGTCAACGCAATACAGGGAGAACCCAAATGGTGCAACGTTCTAAGGTCAATCAAGCCGGAAGATATTCTGGCCGTCACAAAAGATATCCAGGCAAACCTAAAGCAGATCTGATCAGAATCGTTTCTGAGAAGAAAATTGTCTGCTATGAGTTGGGGCTGGACGTGGACAAGGACGTCTACGAATCAATCGTTGAGGCCGGGCGCATCCACATTGCGAACGACAAGGATGCTCTGTTCCAGTACGCGCTGAAGACCGCGCTCAAGGAGGTTAGGTATGAGCGACTTTAAGCAGAAGATCTTAACGGCAGTGTGCGAGCCGGACGTGTTGACTCAGGGGCAGTGCAACATGATCCGCGATGACGCCCAGGTCATAGGCATGAAGAGATCTCACATCATGAATAAGGATGGGACGACCCGGGCCGCGTTCACCAGGACATGCTCGTCGTGTTGGGTGCCGTTCGCGGAACACTACAAGTGGCTATACGACGTTGTCAGAAGTGTTGCCATGGACCTAAACGAAGAGCACTACAGACTGGACATTACCGGGGTTCAGCAGTTGCAGATCCTGCGCTATAGGCCAGGGCAGTTTTTCCTGCCACACTTCGACTGCTTCGACGGAAGCGATCGCAAGCTAACGATGGTGATCAACCTATCAGATCCATCCGAGTTCCTTGGAGGAGGGCTCCGGGTTGAGTGCGACTTGCATAACGCGAAAGATGTAAAGAAGCAGGGATCGGCAACGATGTTCCCTGCCTACATAAAGCACCAGGCGCGTCCAGTATTCTTTGGCTCCAGGTGGGTCTTGGTCGCCTGGCTAACCGGAGGACAGTGGAGATGAGCGGTTGGTACGCAATTATTGTTTGGGTAGTTGTTTTTGGATTGATGGCAATCTACTGCGACAAGCTAACAAAATGACCCACGCTGCGAACCTTCCTCGCCATCTATACATCAAGGTCGACCTGGCCTTCGTGTCGGACGGAGAGAAAGAAGAGATCCAGGACGCTGTCTGGTTTGGACTGACCTCGATCCCTGGCCGGGCCTGGGGATGCACTGTGATGCTCAAGTGTGGCGCGATCTACCGCGGACTCCCACTCCACGCGATGATGCACGGAGATATTTCAATTATGAATTGGGATATACACGACGCGCAGAGGTGGGACTGTTTCGGATGGAACTTCACGACGATCGAGTACGAGTACCTGATGGGCCTGTCGTGCAGGGTCTGGATCGCCAGCAGAAAGATTTGGGAGCCCGGGCGCTACCTGTTCACGGCGGAACCGTACGGAGACGGATTCTCCATGTCGCCGAGCCAGACCAAGTCGAATCATTTCATCGCCCTGGACAACGGAAGGATGACGTGCGTTCCCGGGAACAACGTGCTCTGGAACGAGCCGAGCTTTACCAAGACAGGCGAAAAGCCAAAATGGTTGCGGTCGCAGCCCCACGTTTGGAATGGTGAGGAGGCGTCATGGGACGACGTCGTGGGAGAGGAGACAGCATGAACGAAGCGATCGAAGAGTTGATTGAAATGTACGGAGAAGAGGCGGAGGGCATGATGCTGGCCGACGGACTTGACAAGGCATTCGTCGGGGTTGCGTTTCCGTTCGGAGAAAAGATCCGGGCCGTCTACGATATCGACAAGGTGATCGAGGTCCTCCAGGACCAGGGAATGTCGCACGAAGATGCCCAGGAATATTTTGATTATAATATTGCCGGATCTTATGTCGGTGAGCAGACTCCGATCTTCATGCACTCAATGTCGGTAAACAAATAACAGAAAGGATACATATGCCATCAGGAAAGAACGTATCGAAGAACATGCGGGAACTGATGAAAGATAATAAAAAGAAAGGCAAGGAGCGCGGGGCCGGAGGCAAGGCCCGGAGCTTTGAGCAGATGGTTGCGATCGCGCTGAACGCTGCTGGCAAGAGTAAGAATCGGTGAGTTTGACGAACACCCTCAAGTGGCAACGTGATATCCTCGAGGCAACTAAGAGGATGCTCGTTGTCGAGCGAGACAATGCGGACCATACGCATGCTCAGGCAATCCGGCAGATTATCACCAATGTCGACGCGGCCCTGTTATTCAACAAGGAACTAAGTGAAAATTTACAAGATGACCGCGGTCAAGTTCGGGGCACTTGTGAAGGATCTTGGCCTCGCTCCGGGGAGATTGTTCCCTGAAGAATTCGGCAATCAAGGAAGAATAATCAACGCGATGCTTTACGACTACTGGCACGGAAATGGATATAAGCTGGATATGCTCACCGGATGTTTTGTAGAAGATAAGACAACAACCTCAACGAAAGGAACCCCACAATGCAATCAACCAGACTCACGAAAGGAGACCTGACCGAACGGTACAGGCAACTAGCAGGAGAGGTCGTCGTGCAGATGATCTCAGATATTAAACTACTGAACCGGAGAAAGATTCTGTCCGGCCTGGTACCCATAGCCAAGCCAGTGCGCACTGCCTGGCAGGGTGATGGATATAAAACGTACATAGAATCGGAAGAACTGGTGCGCGCGGTCCGCGGTGAACCTATGGCTACATGGCTCATGGTCGCTGGGGCCAACGTGGACCACCGTGACGTCGTCCGGCGCCTGGAGAAGTTGACCCCTGAGAAGTGCATCGAAAGCGAGCACAGGAAGTTCCATCAGTCCAGGAAGGGGAATAAATGAAGATCGACGACTACAAGTGCGCGGTCCCTAACGAACTAAAGAAACTGGCAGAACAGTTCCAGGTCGAGAAGTGCTGGATCTTCCCTGACAAGGTTTGGCAAGTGGTAGTGCAAATGCGCGGTACTGCATGGCGCAATATGTGGGGAAGGCAGTACAAATGAACCCGGACTCTTACGGACCACCGCGGGATAACGAAGCAGAGTGGGCAGTGCTGTCAGCATGCTTCACTGACCCGACGATCCTGGACAGGAACAAGGCTGAGATCCTTGACCCACACAACTACTACCAACCAGTAGCCCGGTGCGTCGCCCGGGGGCTCCGGGATGGTGTGCCACCTGACGCTGTCGCCATGGGTGAGTTTGTGGCGAAGGAGCATCCAAAGTATGTGCACGAATTCAGTCTGAAGATTATGTCCGGATCGGTCACGTCCGCGTCGAAGATGGACTATTGGTTGCCCAGGTTGAGGAAGACTACGCGCATGCGGAACATGCACACGGCTGCGCTCAAGGCGCTCGGTGCGATGGAAGAACAGGACGCATGCCCGGAAGATATTAGGAACATCCTGGCCGGGGCCAGCAAGCCATGGGGAAGCGGGAACCTTCCGCTGATCATGGAGGCCGGGGCCCTGGACGAATTGCCGATCGAGAAGCCGGAGGAGATTATTTACGGAGCACTGCACCGCGGTTGCAAGATGGTGCTCGGCGGGACCAGCAAGAGCATGAAGACCTGGACGTTGTTGCAACTGGCGATATGCGTGGCGTCTGGCACAAAGTTTTGGGAGATGCCCACGCGCAGGACGCGGGTGCTGTTCATCAACTTTGAGATCCAGCAGTACTCATTCCGGGAGCGGATCAGATCCGTGTGTCGGGCACTAGGCATTCAGATACCTAGCGATCAGTTGTTCGTCTGGAATCTGCGCGGACACTCGGCGGACCTGAGTGCGTTGCGGCCCAAGATCATTGACCAGCTACGGATCGGAGAGTTTGGACTGATTTGCTTCGACCCGATCTACAAGCTGTACGGAGAGAGAGATGAAAATTCAGCCGGGGAAATGGCTACATTGATGAACGAGGTAGATTCCATTGCAGTGGAAACCAATGCGAGCGTCGTGTTTGGGCATCACTTCAGCAAGGGCCACGGAAACAGGGCCGGGTTTGATAAAATGTCAGGCAGTACCGTATTCGCTCGCGACCCGGACAGCATCTTCGTCATGCATCCTCACAAGGAAGAGAACGTGCTGATCGTGGAGCCGACGATGAGAGACTTTTCTCCGATCGATCCGTTCTGTGTGCAGTGGGAATTTCCGCTGATGAAACGCACAGCAGAATTTAATCCGGACGATGCAAGGCCAGCGGAGGGATCGAAGAAGGCATACGAGGACGAGGAAGTGATGGCATGCGTTGACAGGGAGAAAGGATCTTCATTCAAAGAAGTGTGGGAGAAGGCCGATCCTTCGATGGGAATTCCGCGGGGTACATTGTCCAGGTACCTCACGCGCTTGGTGAAGTCCGGCAAGTTGCTGAAAGATAAAACACAATTTGGCGAGGTTTACCGCATCCCGGCACCAGGTTTTTAGTAAAAGTATTTCATTCAATATCAACAACTTACGCATTGTATTGAAAATACTTGTAGACATAACCCAGGAGATGGGTTAATTTCTAACCATGAGCAACACCAATACCAAAACCGAAGCAGGCGCGGTTACTGTCGCCAGCAAGTACCCCACCAAGAAAATCAACAGGGATGTTTACAAGTATCGCGGATGGTTGATCCGGAAGTTCAACAACGACTACTTGCTTGATCCCGAGATCCGCGGGGTTCAGTGGAACACCTACCGGAACTACGATGCAATGTCGACCGGGAGCAGTACTGATATCGCCGACACGCTCCGGGACGCCAAGATGTATATTGATATTTGCATCAAGCGGGACCTGGAGTCGATCGGCAACAAGTCTGGAGTGGTTACTGAGGCCGAATTCGAAATTATCAGCAACGACAATCCAAAAATTGTTGTCAGGCTTGCACAGTCCTCTGGCGAAACTTGTTACTTTGTTTGGCGACATAACAATGGCGTCGTATATGATTTGCAAAAATATTTCCGCCCATCATTCTAACCCCCAACCAAGAAAGACCAACCAACATGAAAACCACATTAACACAAGCCGAAGTAACTCCGGTCAAAGCGGGTAAACTAATAGTCAATCGCCAAAGCAAATGGGGCGTGACCGGATACGTCCAACGCGGTGATCGTAAAAGCAACATGGGGTGGGTTGACGTTAATCACGCCAAGCAGGAGGCAACCATTTGGAATGTTGAGTTTGTTAACAAGCTCAAATAAATCTTCAACCGAGAAAGGAACCAACATGATCAACACAACTAAAAGCAAGATACTAGAAAAGCTATTCGTGAACTACGTCAACTCGAATTCGGACAGGATTCGGGCGCTCGCGAAGTTCTGCAACTTGTCACAGCAGGAAAGGTCTGACCTTGTGGTGGCATTCAAGAAGCATCAGTTAACTATTAAAGGAGAATCTAAATGATTTGCTCTGCTCGTAACAAAATTGCATTAAAGAAAGCTAGTTTCTTTCATCCCGGAAACCCGCTGAAGCCTAAGAGTGCTTACACCGAATTTGGGTATGCATTTGATGACTTTATAATAATCAAAGGGACGTGTTCGTTTGGAAAGAATTTCCACTCTCAGACTGCATGGTGGATATATCGAGGTCACTACGATTACACGAAAAAAGATACTTTGATTAAGGTAACTAAAACACTTCGAGAGGCGCAGGATGAAATACTTAAAGTTTTGGAGGCAGCATGACCGAACTAATCCTACTCACGCCTTGCGCGATCCTGTGCACCGTGTTTATGTGGAAAATGTACTGGAGGAAACTATGAACAACTACGACGACAGAGAAGAAGGGGCGCTCACATTCGAGCAGATGGTCCCGGGCAAGTATTACCGATACAACCGGGACTATGGGATCTGCGAGATCATGGAGAGTGCAAGCAACAGGCCAAAGGTCCTTCGCTATCTAAACCGGGGCGGTGGACTGCTCGGAGGCAATGGAGATCTGTTCGAGATCGACATGACCGACAGGCTCCTGGCAGTGCTGAAGGAGCGCCGGGACAAGCAGATCGAGTTTATCGATGAAATGAGGACCTGGTGAGCCGGGCCGTGGAATGTCCTCATTGCCGCCAGGAGGTCCCGGTGGCGTTATTCGCGTCCAGGATCGGCAAGGTGAGGTCGGAGGCTAAGGCCAAGGCATCGATCGCTAATGGCAAGAAGGGTGGGGCGCCTAAAGGGAACAGGAATTGGGCCGGGAAAGAGCTCCAGGTGGCATCGTTTCGACCCATCAAGTTGGACTGAAACATAGCCCGAAAGGGCTAGAAACAGCTATTTCGCCCTACTCTGTAAATCCCGGGTTCTACTCTGTTTCACCATTTCGATCCCCTTATATATACAGAATGGTGAAACAGCCCCCTGTTAGAGCGGGGGACTAAAGTCCCCCCGCTTCGCTGCGCTAGCGGTACCGCTCCAACCGCGGGGGCTTTTCAGGTTTACCATATGCCTTTTTAATTCTTACCAGAAAGAATAGGCAAAACAGTAAAGACTTGCGCGTCGGCCTGGATGCAATACGTTCACGAAAGCCAGTTCCTGGGGGTTGGTTGGGGAATTGGTTGCGACCCGGGAGGGGTGAAAGTGGTTCCCGGGCGCGGGGTTTTCTAACTACCGGGAGGGTTGCATGTGGCAGACGAAGCTAAAATTAAATCGATCATCGCTGAGAACGTTAAGCTCAAGTCAGCATGCTCATCGTTTTGGAAGTTGCTTACCAATTGCAACAGGAAGTGCAGTGACGAAGTTGGGGAGACATTAGTCAATGAATGCATCTGGAAACTCCAGCGACTCGCCAACTACTACGAGTCCAAAGGATCTAGTCTCTGATCCAGTCCCGGCCATAGTGCCGAGGCAAAAGAAGCGCAGGATGAAGCTGCGCTATCCCGAGAAGAGGATCGAGAAGGTGGATGAGAAGCGCCTAGACAAAGAGCGCAGACTCATGAACGAAGTTCCGAACTACATCCCGGAAGTCGCGCTCGGTGCCAGGGGATTGCCTAAGATTACCGAAGAGCACATCACAATTGTGGAGACTGCGCTGAGCAAAGGGTTCCCATACTCGATGATCGCGGACCTATTGGGAATCGCAAAGTCCACGTTGTCAACATTTCTATCCGCCAGGCCCCACCTCAGCGAACGCTTAAAAAAAGCAGAGGCGCTCCACATCACGCGCGCGTTGGAAGTCATTGACAGAGCAGCAGAAAAGGGGACCTGGCAAGCGGCTGCATGGCGCATCGAGCGCCGGGCCCAGGAGCATTTCGGTCAGCAGTCCAGGGTCCAGGTTGGGGGAGCAGTGGCGAACGTGCATTTTACCTCGGCAGACGCGGCGCTCCTGGTCAACGCGAACAAGATTAAGTATGCCGGGAAGGCGGAGTCGAAGCCTGTTTCCGAGCCGAATTCAACACAAGACGCATTGTGCGACAAATGAAACAGGCAATAATTCAATCATATTTCCTGGCGGCCAGGAGTCAATAAAAATATGGAGACGATCGTCGATACCACACCCCCTCCCCACGACACCCCCCCCGGGGGGCCCCCCACACGCGCGCGCGCGCGCGCGACCCCCCTCAGAAATTCGGCTAAAAATAAAAAGGGGTCATCGAAACCCGGCCCGGCATCCAAGGTCGACGAACAAGCCACCCCGGCAGGATTCGCGGAGGGTGTGCTCAGGTTAAATCTATACCCCTGGCAAAAGGAGGTCATGAATAACCTGGCCCCAATCTATAGCCGGGTAGCGCTAGTGGCTGCGAACGGTTCCGGCAAGACGTCAAACGTCATCGCCCCGGCCCTGGTCTGGCACATGGTATGCTTTGAGGAGTCTTTGAGCGTCGTTACCGCGTCAGTGTATCGCCAGGTCGAATCTGTGCTCTGGCCTGCAATTAAAGCCCTTCTAAGGCCCTTTGGCGACATGGTTGAGGTCACCAGTGGGGAAATCCGCTTCAAGCATGCCTCGGGGCGTATAAGCCGAATTTTGGGGTTTACAGCAGGCAATGACAACGAGTCAGCAGGCCGGGCGGAAGGTTTTCACGCCGCGAACCACGAAACCGCTCCCCTCATGTATGTGGTAGACGAGGCCAAGACCGTCCAGGACCCGATCTACGTTTCAGTGTTTCGATGCCAACCAACCCGCCTCCTGGTCGCCAGTTCGCCCGGGGCCCCAGTGGGTCAGTTCTACCGATGTTTTACAAAGGAAGCAGATCTGTGGAAAAAGACCCGGGCAACTGCCTGGGACTGTCCACACATCAGTCCGCTATACATTTCAGAGATTCAGCAACGGTATGGGGTAAACAGTCCGTTCACTCAGTCCATGCTCAAGGCAGAATTCATGGACTTGGGCGAGGAGCGCCTAGTCGTGAGCCTGGGTAGCTACGACAACTGCGTAAACAACCCTCCTGTCCCTAATGGGACAGACAGGGCGGCTGGCATCGACTTTTCCGCGGGTGGCGACGAGAACGTAATCGCTATCCGGGAGGGAAACCGAATCCTCCCACTGATCACATGGCGCGAAAGGGATACGATGGCAACGGTCGGGCGGATCATCATGGAACTAAAGAAAGCCGGGGTTAAGCCGGAGCAAGTATTCGCCGACGCCGGGGGCCTGGGCCTGCCGATGTGCGACGCACTGAACGAAGCCGGGTGGACCGTGAACCGAGTAAACTTTGGTGGCAACGCCAGGGACAGCGACGCCTACCAGAACAGGGGTTCGGAAATGTGGCACAGGCTGGCCCGGAAGATCGACACTTGCGATATCATCCTGCCCGAAGACGATATTCTAAAAAGCCAACTAGTGACCAGGAGGGCCCAGGCAACGTCCCGCGGGAAGCTGGGCCTGGAGTCGAAAGACGCAATGCGGTCCCGCGGAGTGGCGTCTCCGGACAGGGCCGACGCGGTTGTCATGGCATGCGACAACGCGGGGCTTGACTACGACTTGACAATGGCATACACGCGTCCATCTTTGCTTGAACTAATGAAGCAGGCGTCCGCGGACACTGAAATGTCCGGTTGGGATGCCGGGGGATAAAAGGGGGAATAAAACATGAACTGGAAAACAACTGCAACTGGAGTTTTGTCAATCGTAGTAGCCGTCGCTGGAGCAGCGGTGGAATTTTTGAAGACAGGCAAAGTGCCTGAGCTCGGAACACTCATCGCCGCGATCATCGCCGGAATCGGACTGATCAAGGCCGCCGACGCCAAATAAGATTTTGTGTTTTCGTGGATCGGCGCACTCATCGAATTGCTGAAGGCAATTGTAGGATTGTTCCCCGGGGAACGTGAGCGCAATGAGTCCGCAATTAGGAAAGAATGGTCGGACGCTCGCAATCGTATTGACGCTTCTTTCGGTGGTAGCGCTTGGTGGTTGCGCAACCGTAAGCCCGGTGGTGAGGACGTCGGGGAACGCGGACAGACTGATCAACGATCCAAGGTTTGAAGAGGTCACAAGATCTACTCCTAACGTTCAATCCTGGGCATACGACGCAGTACACACAATAAACGATTTAGAATACGAAGTAAGAACAAGGAACAATGGAACCAATCAATAACGAACTTCATACGCGCATCCTCCGGGATCTGAAGAACCGTGCGACATGGGACGCCCGGCAGAGGCAGTTCTATGAGATGCGAACGTTTGGAATGCGTCGCAAGGTTAAGCCATGGCCCACCGCGGCGGACATGCACGTCGCTTTGATTGATCGTATTATCGAGCGCCTCAAACCCAACTACGTCAACTCAGCCCTGGGCAACGACGTCGTCGCCGGGTTTGTGCCTATGCGCCAGCAACTGGCCCCACTCACCGTCACTGCCGAGCGCTACTTCGACTACAAGATCCGGGAGCGTACCGCATTCCAATTTGAGATCGTCCGCCTAATCGACGACATGCTTTTATTCGGTCGCTCCGTACTCAAATCAATTTGGGACGAGGGCAAGAAGGAGATCATTTTCCAGGCGATCGATCCGACCAGGTTCATCGTTCCTGACCAGACAGTTGCCTTGGACGACGCCGACTACCTTTGCCACGTCATGGTCCTGTCCGTTGACCAGTACAAGCGCGTCGCGGCCTACAACCAGGACGAGGACTTCATCAAAAGGATCGCCGGACGCGGGACCAAGTTCGAGGGCATCAATACCGAAAAAGAACAAGCCGTTTACCAACGTGAAGGTATCACCTACGACTCTCGCCCGGACCGGATCATCCTTTGGGAGATCTACACCAGGAACGAAGATGACGAGTGGAATGTTTGCACATACTCGCCCCTAGCAACGACCGAGGCAGTGCGTGAAGATTTCGTTCTTCCCTACAAACATAAGCAGTGTCCGTTCACAGAGTTTAGCTATGAGTTGACCAACGGAGGATTCTATTCGTCACGCGGGGTCGCCGAGATCCTGGCTGCGAATGAGATGACCCTGGCGAAGCTGAAAAACTCCATGCTCGACTTCCTGGAACTTGCGAACCGTCCCCTGTTCCAGGCCGACAATCCTGTCTCTCTCAACATGGCGAATCTCAAGATGCAACCCGGGCAGATCTTGCCACAGGGCATCAAGCCTGTGCAGATGACGACCCCTCCGATGGACTTCATGCGCGTCATGTACGACGAACGCGCAGAGGCAGAGCAGAGGGTTGGAACAATTGATTTCGGAGTCGGCAACAATCCCGCGGAACCTGGTAGCTCCAGAAAAACAGCAACTGAAATTCAAGCATTGGTGAACACCGGGTCCGCGGGAGCCGATTTAAGAAACCGTCTTTTCCGAATGTCGCTAGGTCGCCTGTTCCGTCAGTGCTGGTCGATCTATCTGCAGTACGACAAGAAGGATCTGAACTTCCGCTATGCAGAAGATACCGGGACCGTCCCGCCGGAAGCATTGCACGAACAGTATTCGATCATGCCCAAGGGTGGGTACGATTTCCAGACTCGCCAGTTCCAACTCCAGAAGGCAGTAGCCCGGATGCAACTGCTCGGACAGTCTCCGTTCATCAACCAGGCTGAACTTGTTAAGTCTGTGCTCGAACTAGACGATCCGAGCCTGGTACGTCGTTTGGTCCAGGACCCGATGATGAACCAGCAGGAGCAGAGAGAAGAGCAGGCAAAGGAACTCGCCGCAATGATGACGACCGCGTTCCCGATCGCAATCAAGCCGACCGACGATCACCGGGCCCATCTTGAGATCATCTTTGACTTCCAGCAGGCTGCAGAAAAAGGATTCCGACAGATTGACCAGGCAACAGCCCAGGCGATTGGTCAGCACTTGAACCAGCACTTACAGGCGCTGGAACAGATTGATCCGAACACTGCCAGGGCGATTACTGCCGAGCTCAAGAAAATGGACAAGGCAAAGATGAGACAGCAGGAGCAACTAATGGGGGCCCAAGGTCAATTGCCTACTCCAGAAATGGCTGGACAAGTTCCTCCCGAGATGGCACAACCGATGGTGTGATTGCGCTAATGAGGCCAGAGGAGCAGTTGAATGCTCTTCGTGCGTTGTATTCTTGGGCGAATGAAATTAATGTGGATGGAATAGCTGTTGAAGTTGGCACTTTCTCCGGAGAGAATGCAGTCGTAATGGCTAAATATTTCAATAGGGTAGTGACAATTGACCCATGGTTGAATGGGTACGACAAAGATGATCACGCATCAAATGCAGATATGGCAGAGGTAGAAAAAAAATATTTAGAACGCACCGAATCCTTTACAAATATTTCACATATAAAATTGCCAAGCATTGAGGCGTCAAAGCAATTTGATGATGGGTCTGTTGACCTTGTGTACCTAGATGGGGATCACCGGGCCGAGGCCCTAGTGGCGGATATCGATGCCTGGAAGCCAAAGGTCAGGCTGGGAGGAATTCTTGCCGGACATGACATAAACATAGAAAGTGTGCATGATGCTCTCAAGCAAAGGTTTATGGGAGTTACTGCAAGTATATTCACAGATAGTTCATGGGGGATAATCATATGACAAAACTAAGGGCAATCTTAAACTTTATACGCTTTACCAAGTGGGTCGACGAGCCGGAATGGACCGGGGACGACGCCAGGGCGCTTGGTAGTTTCATGAGATCAGAGCATGGAGTGAGATTTGCCGCGGTGCTCAGAAACATGACTATTAGGCAAGATTCTAGTGCTGTTCAAAAAGGTAGCTTGACAGCATGTGGATTTGCAATAGGCTTCCGATCTGCAGTGGCTGTTATCGATTCCCTTGGAATTGATGCCACTCATCCCGCGGGAGGGGCAGACGACTAGAGGTTACCCGCGGAGTACATAGACTAGTCACAATCCCGCCCGGGATCGTTAACCATTCCGGGGCTGGAGTAAAGGGGTTAGCATGGGTGATGGAATAGAACTGACAGCGGAGTCGCTACGAAGAGCAGCCATGATTGAGGATGGGATTATCCCTCCAGATAAAGTGGAAGCAAAACCGGAGACGGCACCAACGTCGGAACCAGTGGAGAAGACCGAGTCGAATCCCACGTCGACGACAGAACCTAAAACAGAAAATTCGCCTTCTACGACCGAAGTCGTGGATCAAAAAGGTGATAGTTCTTTAACAACGACAGAGTCTGAGAGTCCGGTTGAGTCATCCGACAAGGCCAAGGAACCCAGCAAGTACGAGAAGCTAAAGAACCGTCAGCAGAAGGAATGGGATGCCATTCAGCAAGCTAAGGCGGAGTCTAAGGCCGAAAAGGAACGCTTGGAACGTGAGCGCCAAGAATTCATGCGCGAACGTGAAGAGGCCCGGAAGGCAGACCAGGAGAGACCAGCAGGCAAGTTCGACGCGACCGACTACCGAAACGCTGCGAAGCAGTTCCGGGAAGAGGGTCGAGAGGACCTGGCCGAGCAAGCCGAAAAGAAGGCGACAGAAGTTGAGCGATACGAACTAAAGCAACACGAACAGAAGGTCAGGGAGCACGGAGAGAAAGCCTGGAACGACAATCTTTCCAAGATGGCAGACAGGCATCCAGAATTGAAGGACGCCACGTCTCCACTGCACAAGAAAGTTTCGGAGTTGCTAAAGACGAAGGCAGTTCTTCGTCAGTACGCCGATGGAATTGTCGACGCGGTAGAGATCGCACAGCTTGCATTGAAAACGGATAACTCAACCGGATTAGCAGACGAAGTCGAAAAGCTCCGCAAAGAAAATGCGGAGTTCAAAAAACGTTTACAACCTGGAGTTGGTTCACCGTCAACCCCGGCGCCGAAGAAACAGTTTAAGGATTTATCCGTAGCTGAACAAGGTGCCGAGCTTCGCCGAATGGCGATAGAGTTTGACGACGCTAACTAAGGTTTAGACAACAGGAGATAAAATTATATGGCACTAGTAACCTCTGGCTCGCTCGCAGCGGCCTACCAGGAGTACTTCTCGAAAGAGTTGCTCCAACGTCAATTGCCCATCCTTCAGATGGAACAATTTGGAATGAAAGCGGCGCTTCCTCGGAAAAATGGGAATAAACAAATTAGATTTTTCCGCTACGACAACCCGAGCATTAGCTCGATCATCGAAGTAACGTCGGAAGGCACAAACCCTGGATCGAACGAACGTCAGTTGACCCTGTCGACTGTACAGGCATCATTGCAACAGTTTGCCAGCTTGGTCAAGCTGTCTGATATCTTGCAAGCCACAAACTTGTTTGATTCAATGGCACAGGCCACGACTCAATTGGCGGAAGATCATGCGTTGCATGCCGATACGCTCGTTCACCGTGTGCTAACGACCGGAACTACCTCTGGAACTGGCACTCTGTCGACCTCGGTCCGCTACGCGCAAAACAGCAACTCGACGGCATTCATCGCCGCGACTGCAGCCAACTCGTCATTCACGGCGCTCGACTTGCTCGATTCCGTGACTGCTCTCCGAGTTGACAAGGCTCCTACAATCAAAGGCGGATACGTCCTGGTTGCAGATCCTCGTACTGCTCGTTCGATCCTAAACGATGACGACTATATCCAGGCGCATCGTTACTCGAACGTAGACAGCTTGCTGAAGGGTGAAGTTGGCACGTACTACGGAGTGAAGACTCTGTTGTCGCACAACATTCTGTCCTTCGGTTCTGCTTCTGCTAATGCCATCTCTGGCACTGCAGCTGCATCCTACAACTCCAGCACTGCGCCTTTCTTGGCGAACATTGTGCTCGGTGACCAGGCATTCGGCGTACCTAGCCTCACAGGCGACTCGCCCTATAGCCCCAAGGTCCTAATTGCAGAAGGTCCGGACAAGTCCGACCCTCTGGATTTGGTAACCTCGGTCGCTGTCAAAACGTACTACACCGCGATTACCTTGAACAACGCGTTCTACCGAGTCGTGTTTAGTCGTTCTGAAGTCAGCTAATTAAATGGGCGCGATCGTATTAATGATCGGGCCCGAAGCGAAGGCTCGGGGAGGCAAAAATCTCCCCGGGCCCGAGCCTAAAAGCAAGGGGTCAAAAATGGCTAACATGGTAAATATTCCGATCGAAAATCTAACCATCTCGCAAGAGACTGAACAGGCCGAGCCTGCAATCGGTGACATGGTTGAATTGACCGGAGAAGTTGTTGAAATCAAAGAAGGCGTTGCCGTCGTTCGCGTTAGCGAAGCAGAAGGAGAAATTGAAAAAGAATCTCCAGAAGCCGAAACCGAAGGCGAGCGTCTCAGGAATGAAGCCGTCAAGATGGACGGTGGAGAGATGACGGACTGATGCCACTTTACGAGTACGAAGACAGGGACACCGGGGGCGTTGTAACGCTCGAGCGTCCGGTAGATGAAAGGGACAATGTCCCAAGTAAACTAAAACGACGCAACTTTCCCTCCAGCTTCAGACTTGTAAATTGTGGTTCAGAACCAGCATATCATCCGGCAGCCATGGATGGTCGCAACATTCTTAAAGGTTATCACGCACTAGAACAGAAACTCGGCTCAAAGTTCCGCCCAAGACATAAAGCCGATACAATCAAACAAGTTTGGGCAAAACATAGGAAATTAGATCCATGAGTTCACAATATATTCGCCGGGAATTGAAGGCAAAGGGAAAGCCTGTTCGGATTAACTCCGGGCTGGAATCCACCGCGATGGAGTTCACAACGACTGCCACGACTGGCACGTTCGTATCCGGAACATCCACTCTCGGAATTACCATTAAGCTCAACGGCACTTCGTACAAGATCCCGGTCTACAGCTAATGTCTGCCGATACAGATAGGTTTGGGGCCAGGAATGGTTTCACAGTTGGAACCACAAGTGTGGCTGGAAGTAGCTATTGGGCGATTCAAATGCTCGCTGATACTACATTCAGCGCTATTTCTGGTAACTATGATGGCACCCTGACTGGCGTTACAATTGGATCTGGCAACATCATCTATGGTGAGTTTAACAGCTTCACTGCTGGAACTGGCCGTGTGATTGCCTACAAGGGCTAATTACCTATTAGCAGTCAATCCGCCAAAGGTTCAATCCCTTGGCGGATGATTGCATTGTAATTTTATGCCAAGACTATCCCTGGGATTAGGAGTACAAAATCTACCAAAAATTGGTGGAGGAGCTGCGCCGTCCTCCCTGCTTACTGGATTACTAGCTTACTGGAAATTTGATAATAATGGAAGTGGAGGCGTTTCACTTCTTGATTCATCTGGAAACGGAAGAACACTTACAACTCCAAATGGAATAGGCACATTGGAATCTGTTACTGGTGTAATAAATCAATCAGCTTTAATTAGTACAGACGATCAAACATATCTATCCAGAAGTGGAACATTTCTTAATGGTTCGAGAGATGAATACAGCATTTCAGCTTGGGTATTTACATTTGAGCCATTGCTTTTTATAGTCAATCAAAGCACCGGAGCCAATTGGAGTGGATCTTCAATTGCAATGGAGCTTGCTAGTGGGCAATTACTTGGAACTGTATTTTGGAGTTCAAGTCCTAATTATGACAGAGCAACTGGATCATCTTATGTAAACGATGAACAATGGAATCATCTTGCAATGACTTGGAAAAGAACTGGTTCTCTTA